>Ga0180438_10000159_pt1 | contig 143665 bp, 110 predicted proteins | sample SS_ome_12_FD_132455 | JGI IMG/M metagenome (GOLD analysis project Ga0180438, IMG submission 132455) | Hypersaline lake sediment archaeal communities from the Salton Sea, California, USA - SS_3_D_2 metaG | ecosystem: Environmental > Aquatic > Non-marine Saline and Alkaline > Hypersaline >... | reverse complement strand
GATCAGGATGTCCATGTCGGCGCTGTCGGCGTCGCCGTCGTTGTCGAGGTCGTACTGCTCAAAGCCAGCCGGCAGCGGAATGCCGTCACCGGTCATGTTCGCGCACAACGCGTTGATGTCGTCGACGTCGACGTCGCCGTCGCCGTCGAAGTCGCCGGGGTCTGGCTGAACTGTGTAGAGCCCAAGCACATCGACCCGCGACTCATAGTCCGCCAGATTCGGCGACCATTTTAAGTCACCTTCATAGAGTTGCTGACTCGATATAATCCGTAAGGTCCAGACGATGTTGTTGTTCATCTCCTGTATGGAATAAACCCCGGCAGTGGTGTGGTTGAAGACGTAGATCAGATCTTCTGGCGCCGTGAACAGGCCGCTATATGTATCTATTTCCTCGCCGGCGTCTGTCCTTTCTGACGGATGATAAGATTGCAGTGTCTGCATGTAGTCGCCCGGCGGTTTTGCACCGGGCCAATCCGGAACTTGCGTCCAGGGATATGTCGTGGTCTGCCACGTGCCGCTCGTACCGTCCGCCGGCGGATCCATGTAGCCTGAAGGTCCGAACGCCGCAATGCTCTCGTAAATCTGCATCAATGTATCATCATAATGGTATGTAGTTTCATTCCCCCAGACCGGCCGACTCGTAATCGTGATGTCCTGCTCCCAATTGAGGATCTGATCGTTGTCGAACCCGTAAATCGTCATGTCCTGGTATACGTCGCTGACGTCGAACAGGTCGATGATGTACTCATAGGCCTGCTGTCCGCCATATGTGATTACGCGGGGCGTGTTGGAGACCTCCATATACATGCCCCAAGCCTGCTCTTTGGCGGGGTCGAAATCAAACGCGATTGCCTGTGCTGTTACCAGCAGCAGGGCCAGAGCTGCGCCGATATGCCTCTTATTCATGGTGGTCTCTCCGTTTCAGGCATCTGCTTGCAACTCAGGGAGTTGCGAAGATATCTCCTGTGGCTGGTGCTCTAATAGTGTATTTTAGCCGACGCACCGGGTCTATGTAAAGGATTTTGCTGGGTAATTGCGCGAAAGAGCTGAAGCTCGTGGTAGAACACATGCGCCCAGAGCGAGTGTCGACATTTCCTTCCTTTTCATGGTTCCGCAGCAATAAAATAAAGCACGGATTTTTCGCGCTTTTTCGCGAACAATACCCCATGATCTTTCTTTAACCAGCGTCAAGAGCCAGGTTTACACCTTCTTGGCAACATCCGCTCCCATCCCGGGGCGCGCGTATGGTTCTGGCGACCTAGCCCCAGACGTTACTTCCGCTGGCATATCAACACCCCCGGGCGTAGGTCGGGCAACCTACAGCCTCGCCGCCTCGCGATCCATGATTTCCCACGCCTTGGCGATGTAGAAGCGGTAATTCTCCAGCGGCGTGCCGTTGGGAATGCGGTGGTCCAGCCCCAGCAGGCAACCCCCAGTCGCCACCATCGGCGGAATCTTGTATTCCAGCTCGGCGACGATCTGGTCCCTGCTGCGGCGGAGAACGTGCTTGTCGATCCCGCCCGCCAGCGCCAGTCGCCGCCTGTATTGCTCGCGGAGCTTGACGATGTCCATCCCAGCCGCCGGCTCGCACGGATACATGACATTGACCCCAGCTTCGAGAAACTCCTCAATCACAGGCCTCATGTCGCCGTCGCTGTCCTGCTGGAACAGCCGGCCCCCGCGAGATGACACCATCTCCCAAACCTTGCGGTAGTACGGGGCGAACAGCCCCCGCACCTGCCCCGGCCCCGCCAGCGGCCCGCTCTTGCCGGCCATGTCCTCGTGCACAAACAGGATGTCCACCTGCACGTCGCGCGTCACTGCCTCCAGCACGCGGCGCGTCGTCCGGCAGAACGTGTCGATCATGTCGGCAATCAGCTCCGGCTGGTCGTAGTAGGCCAGGCACACCGCCTCGTCGCCCATGAGCTCCCGCGGGGCGGCGAACGCCCCGGGCATATCCAGCATCACAGCCCGCCCAGCGGCAAGATGGTCGGCGGCCGCCTTGCGCCAATCCCCTGCCAGCCGCTCCTCGCTGAACTCATACCGGCTCTTCATAGCCAGCCAGTCGTCCATCGTCCGCACCGGATACTCCAGCGGCAGCGGCAGCGTCGCCCGGCCCTTGCACAGTTTCATCAGTCGGCCCATCCCGTCGCGATAGATAACGTGGTCGGCCGTCTCCTCGATCGGTTCGCGGCGGCCGGGCCCCATCCAGCCCGTGCGGACGGGCAGCCAGCCCGTCATCGGCGCGCGGTACTTGAAGGCCGATAAGTCCAACTCCCCCGCCGTCGCCCCCTGCTTGGCCCATTCCTCCTTCAGCCCGACCAAAGGCCCGAACAGCTCCGTAAACAAAGGCCGGTCGTTGGTCCGGAACGTCATGTAATCCAGGTATTCCTCCCGCCGCACGCTCGCCCGCGTGTCGATGGCCATATCTTCATGTCGCGTCCATTTGAGTTTCATCATTCCCCGCGCTGGGCTGCAGCACGCTGAATCATCGCTTCCTGTATGTCCAGTAGTAGTTCCGCTTGTCGCGCCTTGGCGTGTACCGCGGGCCGGGCGTCGGCAGCGGGTCAGCCGCCCGCACCGTCCATGTGACAAGCTCGTGGAGCATCTCCATCTGCACGCCCGCCACGTTAGGCCGGCCGTAAAGGTTGTCAAGCTCCACCGGGTCGTCAGCCAAGTTGTAAAGCTGACCCGCCCCCTGCATGTCGACGATGAGCTTCCAGTCACCCTTGCGGACCATCCGCATCGAACCGCTCTGCGTGATTGTGTTCAGCTCGTCGAACTCGCCCCACTCCTCAGCGGTGGCCGGTGTAAAACCGTCCTGCGTCGCGTCGTAATCCGCCTCGTCACCCCTGACGTGCCGCCCGCCGATGCCCTGTTCCACGTACGCGCTTGCGAACTCCTCCGCCGGATAGTCCCCGCCCGTCAGAATCGGCCAAAGGCTCCTGCCCTGAACGCCTTCCGGAAGCTTAGCGCCGATCGCCTCGCACAGCGTCGGCATGATGTCCACTATCGAAACATGCGCCGCCTGCGCGTCCGCCCGCGCCACAATGCCCGGCCCGGTGAACTGCAGCGGAATGCGGACCAGGCACTCAGGCAGCTCCGGGCCCTTCTTCATCAGCCCGTACTCCCCCACGAAATCCCCGTGGTCGCTCGTGCAGACGATAATCGTATTCTCCCGCAGGCCCTGGGCGTCGAGGAACTCCACAAACCGCCTCACCTGGTCGTCGATCAGCCGCAACATGCCGAGGTAGTTCGCCCGCGCCCGCTGCAGCACCTCGCCGAACGGCGGATACGCCTCCTCCATCCGCCTGCGGTTGTACCGGTACTTGTCGCCCTTGCCCGCCAGATCGCTAGCGCTTGACACAGTCGGCGGCAGACTTTCCGGCGGAAACATCGAGTAGTACGGCTCGGGCACCTGGTAGGGGTTGTGCGGCTCGGGAATGCTCAGCCACAGCAGAAACGGCTTCCGCCTGCCCCCGCCGTCAGCCGCCAGCGAACGCAGCCAGTCTTGGGCGTAATCAACCAGCCTGTAAGGCAGCTGCGCCTCCAGCGGCAGCGGCGTCGGCTTGCGGGACATCAGCCAGTGGCAGCTTGCGATGAACTCCGTCATCCGCCGCGCCTGCTCGCTGGGGTTTTCCTCCGCGATGCCGTAGTGCCCCGCATCCCGCCAGTAGTCGCAGGCCTCCGGCGACAAGTGCGAGTGGTTCTTGCCCACCAGCGCCGTCGCGCAGCCGTTGTCGCGAAACACGCCGAACAGGTCCCGCGTGTAGGCCGCGTCCGGCTCGTTCCAGTTACTGTGGCAGCGGTGCGCGCTGACGTACCGCCCCGTAAGCATGCTCACTCGCGCCGGCGCACACACCGGAGCGGCAGTGTAGCCGCGGTCAAACCACGTCCCGCCCCTGGCCAGACTGTCCAGAAACGGCGTCGTATCCAGCGCGAACCCCTCCCGGGCAGATACGTCCGCCCGCTGCTGGTCCGTCATGACTACTACCACGTTCGGTCTATCCGCCATCTTTGCCCTTTTTCATCAGCCGTCACGCGCGTGCCGAAATACCGCTCGTCCCTCAGGCGACGGATCCCGACAGCGCCTTAAGATACGCCTTCACCGCCGCATCAAAGCCCATGTGCAGCGCGTCGGCCACAAGCGCATGGCCGATCGACACCTCCAGTATGCCCGGTATCGTGCAGAATAGCGGCAGATTGTCCAGGTTCAGGTCGTGCCCCGCGTTCACCCCCAGGCCAAGCTGCTGCGCCCGCTCCGCGGCGGCTGCGAACCTGTCCAGCTCCCGCGCCGCCTCCCCGGCCGCAAACGCCCGCGCGTAAGGCTCGGTGTAAAGCTCTACCCGGTCCGGGCCAAGCTCCCCCGCCCGCTCGATCTGCTCGGTGTCGGCGTCCATGAACAGACTGCTCCGCACGCCAAGCTCCCTCAGCTCCGCCAGCACGGGCACCAGGCGCTTGGCGTCTTTGCTCAGGTCCCACCCGTGGTCGCTTGTCCGCTGGCCGGGATCATCGGGCACCAGCGTGCACTGGTCCGGGCAAACTCTTCGGATTATCGCCATGAACCCCGGGTACCCGCCGCCCGCCTCGGCGAAGCAGTTGCCCTCGATGTTGAACTCCACCGTCAGCATCTCAGCCAGCTCATACACATCGTCCGGGCGGATGTGCCGCTGGTCAGGACGCGGATGAACCGTTATGCCGTCGGCTCCGGCCACCACGCACGCACGCGCCGCCTCAATCACGCTCGGTATCCCGATGTCGCGCGTGTTCCGCAGCAGCGCGACCTTGTTCACATTGACGCTCAGCTTTGTCACTTGATGCTCCCACACCGCCGACAGGCTTCCTGGCGAGTTCAGCCTGCCGACCCATCGCACATATCAGTACTTTCTCAGTAGCCGGCTTCGACTTTCCGGGCCTCCCCGCCCGGCAGAACCAGACTTATCTTAGCGGTAGCGACGTCAAAAAACCGCCCCTTACCCGCACCATCCTTCGGCACCTGCCCGTCGATGCGCAGCCAGGTGAGCTTGGCATCACGCGCCAGGATCAACTCAAGCTCTACCGTGACCTCAAAATCGTTATGGTTTTCAACCCGGCAGGCGACAGACCTCCGACTGCGCGAAAACTCCACGCTGAACACGCCCCCGCCCATCCGGAAGCGTTTCCACGTGTAATCGCTTGTCGGGCTCAGTGGCCGCAGCTTCAGCGTCCGCGCCCGCCCGTCGTAGCTGACGCCCAGAATCTGCGATACGAAGTGCGCTGCGAACACGCTCGACGCCCACCCGCTCTTGCCGACGATTCCTTTGTTGATCTCATACGCTCGCCCCACCTCCACGCCCCGGTAAGGCCACCACCACACCGACCCGTCCAGGTCCACAAGCCGACGAAGAATCGTCAGCCGCCCTTCCGGGCCGTTCATCTCCTCAGCCGTTGTCGCACCAGCCAAGCCCGTTATGTATCCCGTGAACGTCGCGTCGATCGGCGGGTCCGGCTCTTCGATCCACGTGGAATCCCTGATCCCCCGCGTCGTCGCACGATAGTGGCGGTTGGCTTCGGTGACCGCCACACGCACGTGGTGCTGGTAGTTCGGATCGTCGTACCTCGTGAAGCCGTAGAACGGCATGAGCGTCGTGTCGGTCTCCTCCCCGTCGTGGTCCTGCTCGGGAGCGGCGCTTTCGTTTGCGCCTTCGACGTACTGCGCTCCCATCGGGCCGTCGGCGATGCAAAGCCGGTCTATGTCCCGCTTGATCTCACCGGCGATCGACCTGTACCGCGCCGCCCGCTTCACATCACCCACAACTTCCTCGTAAATGTCCGCCGCCGACTTGAACGCCAACCATGCCACCACGTTCGAGCCCGTGTGGTAGTCGCCCCGGCTCGGCCCATCCGAAAGCCACATCGACGGAAACAGGCACGGCGCGCCGGCCCGGGTCGCGCAAACCTCCTCGAGAAGTTCTCCTATGCGATCAACCACCTCAGGGCGGGCCTTGAAGAACTCCTTATCACCCGTGGCTGAATAATACATCCCCGAGAGCACCACCGGCGTCAGCGTGTTGCTCAGCGAGTAGCTTACGCTCCCGTCGGAGGTGTAGCCGTGGTAGACCGTGTCGCCCTTGAACCGCACGCTGCGATTCAGGAACCAGAGTATGCCCGTCGTCAGCAGCCTCGGCTCGTGGCGGGCGAAGGGCATGTACGAGTAGTACATGTCCTTCATCCATGTGTGCTTCGTGGCCGGATAGCCCGACCAGTTCGCACCGACGACCTCACCCGCCGGCGTCATCCCGATCGAGTTGAAGCACTGCAGCAGCGTCCGCCCGAAAAAATCCGCCAAAAACGGATCGTCTTCCATCGTCAGCTCGCCGGTCATCCGCTTGAAGTACGCCAGCGTCTCATTCAGCCACTCAAGGCTCGTCCGCCGATTCACCTGCGCCATCGCCTTCTCACCGGGCGGAGGCGAGATGACTCCCGGCACCCACATACTCTGCCCGGGCGCCAGATCGAACGCGACCCCGCCGGCATATTCAACACCGTCGGCGGCCGCTACGTAGGTGTTCTCGTCACCGACCGGCAGTAACACCGTTCCGGTAATCTGTCCCTGTGAAGTGTTGTCAAGCCACAGCCCGTATATGACCGCGGGCACGCGCTGCCCCTGCTGAGAAATCGGAGCGTATGCCAGCAGCTTGACCTGCAAGCCCGGCCCGGTCAAGTGCGCCATCGGAAACACGCCCCCCAGAAGCGACATCTTCACCGGCCAGTCCACCTCAGCCAGATCCCAGCGACGCTGGCCTAACTGGATCGCATAACTCAAAGGCCCGCTCTGGCTGAAATCCTTGTGCCACCACACCCCCCGCATCCTGTCGTCCCTCGGGTAACACCCGCGGTATGTCGTCAGGTGTTGGATCGTCCCATTGGCAGACAGGTTCGCCAGCACCTTGTTGTTGGACACGTCGAAGGTCAGGTGCTCACCCGGAACCATCTTCGCATAGAAGCTGTCGGGGTGGCCCGTTTGGACCTTGCTACCGACCAGCGACACCCAGAACACCTCGCTCACGGGCCCAGAGAGCGCCTCGCCAATTGAACTGAATCGCGCCTCACCCATCTTCCGCTCTCCTCAGTGCCCGCCGCGCCTCTACCGCAGGGATACCTCAAGCCCTTCGGGGTCTATCAACACGTTCACGCTCGCCCTGCAGTTGGCGGGGTCCCGAACGAACGCCAGGTACTCCCCAAGCCCTTCGGCGCAGTTGAAACTGTTGTGCGCCAATATCACCGAGCCCCGCCCCAGCCGGTCCAGCCCCGCCTGAACAATGTCAAGGTACACGCCCTTGCCGCGATCGTCAGTCCCGTCGGCATCCAGGTACAGCAGGCCTATCGGGTGGGGATACTCCCCCACCACCTTCACGGCGTCGTCAGCCACGATGTGGGCGACACCCGTCGGGTCGATTCTGCGGACATTCCTCTCCGCCCGTTCGGCCTCTTGCGGAACGATCTCCACGCCCAGCAGATCCTTCGCCTTATAGCACGCGCCCGGCCCTGCGGCCGCTCCGGCGTTAGAGATGAACGTGTTGCCGCAGAAGATCCCCGCCGCGATCATTTGCTTCGGCTGGACTATCGCATTGATTGCGTAGATCAGCCGCTGCATCCGGTGAGTGATCGCCGTCCAAGGAATCTCGAAGCTCTCAGCCACCGCCCGGCGGTGGGCGAGCAGCTTCTGGTGGTCGTACCGCGTGTGCGGAAGGATGCCCTCCTCGCAAAGCACCGCCAGCGTCCGGCGTACTACCGCTATCTCCTGCTCTACCGGCTCGATCTCCGCATGCGGGTCACTGTACTCCATGCGGTACTGCTGATGGTCCTCAGTTGCGTATTCTCTTGCCAATTCTCCAGTCCTGTCTATTCGCCGTCGGGGCGGCATGAAATTCACAAAACCACACTCCAAATCCGAAAGCCAAAACAAATATCACAGCCTCAAGTACGAAAGCCCAAAAACAAAATCTCAAGAACCTAATCTCTGATGCGAAATTGCACTGCGGGGTTTCTGGGGATATTTGTCTGCGTGGACGTTCCAATCCGTTCCTTGGATATTGTTTCGAATTTCGAGTTTCCTATTTCTTATTCGCCTTTCTCCACGCGCCCAGATTTTTAGGACCTATTTCCCATCATCTTCCAGCCACGGCGTTTGACCGTGCCATTGAAGCACGCGCCGTTTCAGTGCCTCAGCCAGCTTCACCTGCTGGCCGCTGCGGATCAGGTTGTTCTGCTGGTACGGGTCGCTGCGCACGTCGTAGAAGCAGTAGTTCTCGTTCTCGATCGACCGCAATCCGTTGCCCGTCAGCGTCATGCCGTATGTGTGCGTCGGCGTGCGGATGCCCGCAAATCCGCTGCACGTCTCCAGGAACGCCTCGGTCTCGTTCAGCTCGCTTCGCTCGCCGTTTAGAATTCCCAGCAGGCTGTCGCCCTGAACGGTGTCTGGAATCTCCGCCCCGCAGGCGTCCAGCAGCGTCGGCATCAAATCCAGCAGCTCAGCCACCTGTGTGTCGTTAACGCTCGCCTTCCACAGCTGCGGCGCCCGGAAAATCAGCGGAATGCGGATCGACTCCTCTATCAGCAGCCCCTTGTTCCACGTGTGATGGCTGCCCAGATTGTCACCGTGATCCGACGTGAAAACCACGATCGTGTTCTCCGCCAGCCCGTTGCGCTCCAGCTCCCTCATCAGCCTGCCCACCATGTCGTCCACCCACGTCGTCGCCCCGTAATAAAGCGCCGTCAGGTGCCGCAGGTCGAATCCCTTCGGCAGCACGCTCTTTTCCGGCAGGTGGTGCCAGTAGTAAAGGTAATCCCACAGGTAGATCAGGAAGACGCCCTCGTCGTAATACATCTCGCCGTTGACGAACACGTTAGGCCTCAGCGGCACCTCGTCCGGTGAGTACATGTTCAGGTACTTGGCGGGCATGTCGGCTACCGGCATGTGCGGCGGGGAGATGCTGTAGAACAGGAAAAACGGCTTCTCGCGCCGGCCCGCCAGATACTCCCTCACCTTGTCAGCCTCGTAGTGCACCGACCAGTCGTCCACCACCTCACCCGGCGGAAGCTGATCCACGAATACCTGTTTGCTGTGCCTGTGGTTCACCCGCGGGTACACCTTGTAGTCAAACCCCAGCAGGTCCGGCGCCGGATGAATGTGCCACTTGCCGATCAGGGCCGTGTCGTATCCCACAGCCTTAAGCTGCTCCGCCAGCGTCGGGTCCTTGCAGTGAACCCGCTTCCATATCGGCTCCGGCGCGCACAGGTTGCCGAACTCCGCCACCGGGTTATTCAGGTCGCCCTGCCACGTGCGGCTGTACTGCCCGGACAGAAACGTCCCCCGCGCAGGCGTGCAAACCGGGTTATTGCTCACGGCGTGCTCGAACCGCACACCCTCTGCCGCCAGGCGGTCGATGTTCGGCGTCCGGCAGAACTCGTTGCCGTAACAGCCCGCCGCGAACGCCCGCATCTGGTCGCACATTACCACGACTACGTTTGGTCTTTCGGACATAAGCACCTCCACTTGCGTCAAGAAAACAACCCTACTCTTTTGCCCCGACCTTGGCAAGCCCGCCCCGGCCACTGGGGGGTTGTTTTGTCTTGCCTGCCGGCGGAATTCAGCTATTGTCAACCTGCCGGCCCGTTCAAAAGATGAACAAAGCCAATTGAAAAGCCCACGGGCATTGCGAGAACATCATGACAAAACCCAATCTGATTTTCATTCTGGCTGACCAATTGCGTTGGGCGTCCTGCGGCTACAACGGCGACGCAAACGCCCGCACCCCCAACATCGACGTCTTCGCCGATGAGAGCGTCAACTTCTGCAACGCCGTCTCGGGCCATCCCGTCTGCGCCCCGTACCGCGCGTCCCTTTTCACCGGCAAGCACACCACCTCCACCGGCATGGTCATCAACGAGATCCGCATGAACCCAAACCACGAGTGCTTCGCCCATGTCCTGGCCCGCGGCGGATACGAAACAGCCTACATCGGCAAGTGGCACCTGTGGGCAAACGAGCTCGGCAATCACCACTTGCCGCGCAACTCCTTCGTCCCGCCGGGCCCGTACCGCCTCGGCTTCGACGACTTCTGGGCGGCCTTCAACTTCAATCACGTCTACTACCAGGGCTTCTACCACACCGACAGCCCCAAACAAATTCCCGTGCACGGCTACGAGCCCGACTTCCAGACAGACCTCGCCGTCAGCCAGATCCGCCGCATCCACGCCGCCGGTAAGCCCTTTGCCCTGTTCCTGAACTTCGGCACGCCCCACGACCCCTGGACGCGAAGCAACGTCCCCGAAGAGTTCTACAAATCCTTCGAGTGGGTCGAGTTCAACGACCTGCCCCCCAACTTCTCCACCACCCCCGACCCCTACGCCGACATCTGGGGCAAGCCCGGGCCGGAGTTCTTCCAGAACCTTTCGGAAATCAAACGCTGCTACTACGGGCAAACCGCCAACCTGGACTGGAACGTGGGCCGCCTGCTCACCGCCCTGGATGAGATGGACTTCAGCGATGAGACCATCGTCGTCTTCACCTCCGACCACGGAGAATGTTTCGGCGCGCATGGCCGCCAGGCTAAGAACTGCTTCTACGAGGAGGCCGTCCGAGTCCCCTTCCTCATCCGCTCGCCGGGCCGCACCACGCCGGGCACCTCCACAGACGCCTGCCTCAACACCGTCGACATCATGCCAACCCTCCTGAGCCTGATGGACCTGCCCATCCCCGCCGCCGTCGAAGGCACCGACCTCAGCCCCTGCGCCATGGGCAAGCCCTGCGACCAGCCCGAGGCCGCATTCATGCAGTCCACCGGCCCGACAGCCGAATGGGGCGACGGCGTCGAGTGGCGGGGCCTGCGAACCAAACAGCACACCTTCGCAAAGTACCGCCTCGACGGAAAAGAGCTGCTCTTCGACAACGTCGCCGACCCCTACCAGACGAAAAACCTCATCGACGATCCCGCCTGCCGCCAAATCGCCGACCGCCTCCGCAAGATGCTCGCCGCCCGCATGGCCGCACTCAACGACACATTCGAGGCCAGCACCTGGTACCGCGATAACTGGACCAAGGACCGAATCATCCTCCGCTCAGCCACAATGAAATAACCGCCCCGCCGAAAGCGACAGAATGAACGATGTCCCCGCCGCCCATCGAAAGCTGCCCATTGCAGTACTCATCGCCTGCTGCCTACTTCCGGCCGCCCAGACACTCATCGCCGTCACGCTCCAACTGGTCCCGCAACTCACATACCCGGCACTCAAGGCCCTGATGATCCTCGCCCCGCTGGCCGTCTGGCGATGGGCGCGCCTCCGCCCCGCCGCCGCACTGCATAGAATAGGCCTCCACCGTACCCGTCTCGCCCCGGGCCTGGTCACCGGCGCCGCCATGGCCGCCGCAATACTCGCCCTTTACTACTTCGTCCTCCGCTCAACGCTTCAACCCGTCGCCCCCCTGATTGCAGAGAAGATCGACTCACTGGGCCTCAGGAACCACTACTGGTCCATGGTCCTCGTCATCGCCTTCGCAAACTCCCTGCTGGAGGAATACTACTGGCGCGGCTTCCTGCTGGCAGAACTCTCCGACCGCATCCCCGCCCCCGCCGCCTGCCTTTTGGCGGCCTGCCTGTTCGGCCTGCATCACGTATTCGCCCTCACCTGTGTGCACGACATCCCCCTGATCGCACTCGGCGCACTCGGCACGGTCCTCGCCGGCGTCATTTGGGGCACAATGCGCGTCCGCGGGGCCTCCCTCATCGACTGCTACGTCAGCCACATCCTCGCCGACCTCGCCGCGCTCTGGGTCGGCTGGGATCTCATCTCATCCGTCCATTAGCCCCCACCAGACGCGACCAACCCGCTCGGCAGCCCGCTCCTCAGACATCAAACCAGCGATTCAGGATTCGTCCACGCCTTCCGGCCCGCGCGATCCGTCACTACCGCCCGCACGAACGACCAGCCGGGCCTGGCTATCGCATGACCCGTGATCCCCCTGCCCGCCTTCGGCGCGCGCCGCACCGCCTTCTTCCCTCCCGGGCCCGCAAACGTGATGACCTCGCACGATGAGCATCGCAACTCAACCGCATCCGCCGTGACTCGAAAGTCCTTTATCTTCGGGCCCGTCGAGCAATAGCACGCCCCGGTCCGAATCGCCGCCAGCACCGATCGCTTCGATAGCGACCTCATCTTCAGCCACGTCCACGCCGTCCCCACCTCCGATCTCGCATGTGCGTCATCCGTCGCGACAGCCGGCAGGTTCACCCCAGCCTCCAGACCCGCCGCCCACGCGCCCTCACGATCGCACGCCAAGTCCATCGCCTCTTGGTGGGACGCCCAAACCTCAAACGCCGCAAGCCCGCTCATGTCCCCAAAGCTGTTTGGCCGCACCGACACCCCCGGCGGATGCGCCAGGATGGCAATCCCGCCGAGCTCCTCGATTTGCTGAATACACGCCCGCACATCCTTCTGCGCCGCCCGGGACAGCGGATAACCGTGCGGTACGCCAAGTGCGACGATGTGATGATTGCGGCACTTGTGCCCCGGATACAGCGGATGCAGTTCGATTCCGTTGATCACGAGAAATCCGGGCCCGGACAGTCCCCGTATGTCGTTTGACCGCTCGTGATCCGTCAGTGCCAAAACGTCGTAGCCGCGACTGCGATAGAGCTCCGCCGCCTCATCCGGCCTCAATGCGCCGTCTGATGAGCTTGTATGCGTATGCAGAGCCGCCTTGTACCATCTTCCCGGCAACTCAAACGGATTGGACGATTCTCTCTTCTTCATCCTGCGATTAATCCTGCTGTAATTTCACCGGCAGGCCTCCGCCGGGCAACAAAAAACCTCACCCCAACAAGCCAACCGGCCCGTTTGGCCTGCATAGGTTGACACCGCACGCCGTCTTGCAGTAGAAGCATAACGACCAACGCTCCCCAGAGGTTCAAAGTGAGACCAAAGCTGAAAAATCCGTTCGAACTGCCCGGCAAGTGGTACAAGGCCAATTTTCATCTCCACACCAGAACATCCGACGGCGGCGTCTGGGTCGAGGACGCTGTCCGCATGTACCGCCAGCGTGGGTACAACGTCCTGGCTGTAACCGACCACATCAACACCAGCGACATCAGCGGACTTTCCGACAGGAAGATGATCGTCATCAACGGCGCGGAGGTCCATCCCCCATTCCACCAGCGGGTCAATCCGAACGTGGAATATCACATCTGTGCGATCGGCCTGAAGCACGGCCACCCGTTCCCGCGAAAAATGTGGCGCAACGTCCAGGATTGCCTGGACCATATTCACCGCGTCGGCGCGGTAGCCATTATCGCCCACCCAAAGGAAGTCAGCATCGACCCCGCCACGGAAATGGTCCCCCTAAAGCATGTCGCCGGCGTGGAAGTGTGGACGACGCTGTCCGATATCGACGGAGACCGCGGCAGTTCAGAGGACGAATGGGCCGAGTGCATGGAACACGGCATGTTCCTCGCCGCCACCGGATCTGACGACACCCACTGGGCCCCGCGGCACGGCTGGTCCGAAGCCTTCGGCGGCTGGACCATGCTCAAGATGCCTTCTCTCACCGAGGCAAACGTCCTGAACGCTCTGCGGACAGGCGCCTGCTACGCATCGGCCGGACCGACGGTAACTGACTTCAGGGTCGTCAACGGCCAGGCGATTCTCAAGTGCTCGCCCGTAAAGAGAATCCATTTCAAGTACGGCGGGGACCAGCGACTTAATCGCTGGGCCAAGCTCGACAAGACCATACGAGGCTTCACCGCCGACGTATCACGCTGGCCATGGGTTCGCGCCGTCGTCGTCGATGCGGAAAATCGAAAGGCATGGACGAACCCGATACCCGTTTCTCCTCCGCGCCCGGCCGGCCGGTAACGCCCCGCATGCTTTCGGCCTTCTGCGCCCAATCCCCCATTCCCTGGCGCGCAGCCGCCCTAAGGCCACTTTCCCTTTGATTCCCGCCAGCCGGCGGATATAATCGTGCCCGTCCTGACAGACGGCCGTGCCGGGGCCTGATTCGTATCCTCAGGGGATACCGGACGCAGGGTAGCCGCCAAGGTGGAAAACATGACTATCAAGAACGGCCCGCAGTCTGTGCGCCGGGCCTGAAGGGAAAACGACGCCATGAACAAGCCGAAGATCAATCTGCGCGTATCAACCGTCACCGCTTTACTTGCCGCCGCAGCCGTCACGCTAATCCTGCTCCCCGCCGGCGCCCAGGAGGAAACGGCCCCGGAAATGGACTGGACGCCCCTGCCGGACTCCATCATCACCGCAAAGGATGAATGCTGCAAAGCTATCACCATCGCCGACCAGCAATGCGAATCCGACACCGCACTGGCCGAGCTCACCAGAAACAAGGCACTCGCCGAAGCACAGGACGATCTTCTCGAAGCCATCCAGAAAGCAATAAAAGCCGCCGAACGCACCGACAAGCCGGATGTCGCCGCCGCCCTCCAGGAAGCCGCCGATTCCGTCACCGCCCAGACGTCCGCCCCCACAGACCCTGTCTCCATTGTCGGCATCTGGCTGTTCACTTCTGTTAACGGCACCACGGGAACCTTCGCGTTCTACAGCGACGGCGTCGTTAAGGAGGAAGGACAGACCGGACCGGAGCACTCGGGCAGCTGGCGGGTGACCGATGGCCGCGTGGTCGTCAACTGGGGAGGCGGCGTCTGGTGCGTCCTCAGGATGCCCCTGGACCCCGAATGCGCCGTCGGCGACGACCTCTACGGCATTGAGGCCTTCGTCGCCGTCAAGCAGGAGACCAAAATCGATCAGCCCGCCGACGGCGTCAACTGGGATGACTTTTCCAACTCTGTACGACGGGCCAAAACCAACTACGACAAGGCCGTCGCCAAAGCCATCGCCGACTGCGATCGCGCCACCCAATCCGCCCGCGCAACCCACACCAAGGCCGTTCGCGCCGCCGTCGCCCCGCTTGTCAGGGAGCTCCAGAAACACCGCAAGGCCGCTGTTCGCGACAACAACATCGGCCTCATCGTCAACCTCGATAAGGCCATCCAGTTCGTCCAGAGTGAAATGGCACCACGCGAGCCCGAGGATATCCTGCTGGGCAAGTGGTCCTCGCGCGGCGCCACCTGGACCTTCGCCCCCAACGGCGCAGCATCCATAAACTATGACAGCGGCGGCGGCGACTCCGGACGGTGGCGCATAACCGATGGATACGTCTCGGTCATCTGGACGACGCAAATTAAAACCAGCAGGTCGTCCCTCGCGCCCGCCAGAGGCCCCAGCCGTATGGCAACGCGCTCCTCCCTCGATACGACGATCCCTATGATATGGGCCGTCCGCCAGAGCATCGCAGGACCCCGCTGGTCGGCCCTCCGCCTGCCGCTCGATGAGTCCGGTACAACCGTCGATAGCTGGGAAGGCCTGGCAGAAACAACCATCCAAAAAATCCACGAAGACACCGACTGAACCCCACCCGACCTGCGGCCAGGACCCGGCCCCCATACAGAACGATCACATGCTTGACCGCCCCGCCGCGTCGCCCTACATTCCATCCGTCGCTGCACCCGCGCGCCGGCGACCGGAGACCCTCTGCGGAATATCAAGCTGACTGAAAGAAGAAGGAAAATGACAAATACCACACCAACAGGGATCGCGTGGTTCAGAGACGCCGGGTTCGGCCTGTTTATGCACTATGGGCTCTACAGTCTGCTGGGGCGAGGGGAGTGGGTCCAATACGTCGAGAAGATACCGGTAAAGGAGTACGAGAAGCTCAAAGACCGCTTCACCGCAAAAGACTTTGACGCCGACTTCATCACCGATCTCGCCCTCGAAGCCGAAATGAAATACGTCAACATCACCAGCATGCATCATGACGGTTTCTGCCTCTTCCAGACGAACGAAACCGATTTCAACAGCGTCAATTCGCCGGCCAGGCGAGACCTTGTCGCCGAACTCGCCCAGCAATGCCGCAGGAAGGGCCTGGGGCTGTGTCTATACTACTCTCATGGGCGAAATTGGCGTCACCCCCACGCTATGACGCCTGACAGATACGATGAATCGGCCCGCCCTCCCTACGACACCCCCGACCCCACCTACGCCACACGCGAAAACCATGACATAAGCAAGTACGTCGCCTACTGTCAGGCACAGATCACCGAGCTGCTGACAAACTACGGCCCGATATCCAACATATGGTTCGACGGCTGGTTCACTCCCAAGTCCGGCCCGTGGCAGATGGAACTGCACATACCGGAGCTCTATGAGACTATTCGCACGCTCCAACCGGACTGTCTGATTTCCTACAAGTTCGGAATTACCCAAACCGAGGATTTCTGCGCCCCCGAATATGGCTGGCCCGAGCACATGCCCGCTGAGATGGACCAGGTCCGCCGCAGCGGCAAGCCCGTCGAGCTCTGTCATCACATCGCCGGATGGGGTTACGTCAAGGCCAACGACGGCGCCCATCGCGGTGCCGATTCCGTCATGGCCGACTTGCAGTACGCATCGGGCCACGCCGCCAACCTCCTGCTGAATACCGCGCCTCTCCCCACAGGCGCCATCGACCGGCAGGATGTCAAAACGCTGCGGGAAGTCGGCAGACAATTGCGTGCCGCACGATAGCAACCGGCCCTCAACTCCTTCTACGCGCAGGTAAAAGCCCGCATCCTATTGCGTCTCATCTGCCAGGCGCTGCAGATCGGTCGGGTTGGCGCCAGCAGGCCTGGTGCCACCTGCCTGTCGCCTGCCCGCCCTGCCTACCGGCAGGCAGGCGGCAGGCAGGGCAGACAGGTGCCCACGCTCGCGTGGGCATGCATTGTCTCGGACGACACATTTGTGCCCCGCGTGGGTTGTCAGAGCGACCGCCCCCCGCCGCCATCGACACGGCCAAAACGACCGCCCGGTTCAGCTTCACCGAAAGAACGGAGACTCCGGTTGAAGATTCCCGGCCGTCACTGTAGGATATGCGTTGCCATCGCTTGAGAGGGAATCTATGGAAGAGAATCGCAAGGTCTCTGCCGGCTTCCGTAAGGGGCTGCGAAGTGAGCTGCATGCGTGGCAGGCGGACGGGCTAATTACTCCGGAACAGTCAGAGGCAATTTCGTGTCGCTACGCGCTCGCCGACATGTCAAAGGAGTCAGTCGGTGCGCTCATGTTCGCCATCTATCTGATCGGGGCTGCACTGATTGCATGCGGCGTCGTCAGTCTTGTCGCTTGGCACTGGAATGAGATCCCCGCAATGGTCAAGGTGGTTCTCCTTGTCGGCGCAACGCTTGCCTGCCACATAGGCGGGTTCTGGCTGTGGAAGGTGCGAGCGACCCGGCCGTTGCTGGGACATGGGCTGGTCGCACTGGGAACGCTGATCTTCGGAGCAAGCATTGGCTTGTTGGCGCAGACCTTCAACATACACAGCAATTTCTACAACGGCATGGCGGCATGGGCCATTGGGGCCTTGGTTATGGCCTACGTCGTCGGCAGTATCCCAAACGCCATCATTGCCATTGTCACCTCCTTCATCTACTGGGTTGGTTGGATGGACGACAACCCGGACACGCTGTGCCTGTACCCATTTCTGGCTGCCGCGGGTTTCCTGCCGCTGGCGTTCCTCTTGCGGTCGCGATGGGTAGTTGTCCCAACGCTCTTGGCCGTGGGAATCAGCGTCGTTTCGCTCGCGGGCACGGAAATCGGCCTTCTGGCAGCAGGACTTGCCGCTGTGGGCATCGGCGGGCTGTACTATGCATGGGGTATTCAATCGACACGCCGTGACCTGGACTACATCACCTCCCCAGCCAGGTTCTTCGGGAACCTCTGCCTGGCGATCATAGCATTCCTTCTGGCCTTTCGTGAAATAGCCTACGATGTGCCCCGGTCCCTCCGGCATCTCAGTGATCATTGGCTCTGGCTCGTGCCAACCGCCCCTGCACTGCTGGCGGCAATCGCGATGTGTATCTTCGCGGCCATTCGCCCACGGGGCCGGCGGACACCCATGTCACCAGCTGTTCTGCCGGCGGCGTTGCTGCTGCTGGCAGGTCTGGGCTCGACATTCATTATCTATCGCGACCTGCCTAGCCAAGGTACCGGCCACTACTCCGGTCACATCATACTGATTGTGTCTGCAAACCTTGCCCTCCTGGCCCTGGCCGCCGGAATGATTGCCAGCGGCGTCACGGGCATCAGCCGCTTGGACTTCTGGGCAGGCGTTGTCCTGGTTGCCAGTCTGATCGTCAGCCGCTTCTTCGAGTACAAAACGGGCCTGCTCGGAAAGGCTGCCGCCTTCCTGGCCTGCGGCGTAGGCCTGATCATCGGCGGCGTGGCCTTCGAAAACTACCTCCGAAGGAGGAGGCTTGTCCATGCGTAGGATAACGCTCTGGTTCATCTTGGCGGTGCTCGTGCAATTGGCCATTCTGGCCGTCCTCCCGGCACGAAAGGTCTATGCTCTGATGACCGGCACGCGCGTTTTCCTCAAGGTCGCGCCGGTAGACCCCTACAGCATCATGAGCGGGCACTACATGTCGCTGTCTTATGACGTCTCGCGCCCAGGCGACGGCCGCAGGCGCGGAACTGCATCCCCACAGAACACGCCCCTTCTCCAATCATGGGAAGACCTCAAAGACAACAAGAAGGTGTATGTGATCCTCCAAGCCGGCCCCTCCGGGCTCTGGGAGGCCCAGGCCGTCCACACCAGCCGCCCAAAAAATCTTGCGCCTGGTGAGGTCCCCATTAGAGGGCGCAAGACCCGCAGGGGGATTAAGTATGGCCTCGAGACATTCTACTTCCCCGAGGCCGTGCGGGAACGAATCAACGACGACCTGCGATCCCATCCAAACGATGCCAGCGTCGAGGTCAAAGTCGATGCCTTCGGTAACGCCACGCTCGTGCGACTCATGATTCAGGACCGTGTGTACGAATGACAGAAGTCAAGCAGTACTTTCCTCTCGCGCCAGGCCAACGGAAGACAGCCTGCCATGAACGTGGATCATTAGAACGACTTGGCATGGCTAGTTACTAGAGCCAGGTCCCGCATCTGTTTTCAAAGCTAGCGCCCCCTCCATCGGCACGGCCCAAACGAACGACCAGCCCACCCTCCCGTCCCGCGCGCCAGGCGCGCCGCTCGTTGGCCGCCATGGCGACCCCTGGGAAGCCGGGCCATCCAGGCAAGGGCCGCGACTGCGGCAAAGTTGGCCGCGGCCACAAGACGGGCCAGCGCGGCAAAGTCAGCCGGCCCGGCAAGCTCGGCCAAGGCCGCAAGGCAACACCGATGCGGCAAGGCAGGCAATGGCAGGCAATGGCAGGCAAAGAAATTTCACCGTCCACTCCGGCAACACCCGGCCGCCGGCGGCCACAGATGACCACAGCCGGCAGCCATCGGCAACGGCCGGCAAACGCCAGCCACGGCTGTCGCGCCCGGTCGCGCCCCGTCAGGCCTTGACGATCTTCCTCCGCCCGGTCCGCACCCCAGCCGTCGCGTTGCGGGTGTCCACCACCAGCTTGGCGTGCCGGACGATCCACCTGTAATCGTAGCTGCTGTGATCCGTGGAAATCAGCACTGCGTCGTAGCCCGCTATCATCTTTGCCGATAACGGCTTACTGACCATCTTCAAGTCGTGCTCCCGCATCTTGTGGGTCCGGGGGCAGTGCGGATCGTTGTAGTCCACCTTCGCCCCCTTTGCCCGCAGAAGCTCTATAAGCGCCAGCGACGGCGACTCCCGGACGTCATCGATATCCTTCTTGTACGCCAGACCTAACACCAGTATCTTCGAGCCTTTAAGCGCTTTGCCGCGTTCGTTCAACGCCTCCATCAGCCGGCCGATCACGTACTTCGGCATGGAAATGTTCACTTCTCCGGCGAGCTCGATAAACCTTGTGGACATCTCGTATTGCCGCGCTTTCCACGACAGGTAGAACGGGTCGATCGGTATGCAGTGCCCCCCCAGCCCCGGCCCGGGGTAGAACGGCGTGAACCCGAATGGCTTAGTTGCTGCGGCCCGAATGACTTCCCACACATCGATGCCCATCCGATCGAACAGCGTCTTCAGCTCGTTAACCAGCGCGATGTTCACGCAGCGGTAGGTGTTCTCGAGAATCTTGGACGCCTCGGCGGCTTCGCAACTGCTTACAGGCACTACAGTATCGAGAGCCGCCTCATAGCACGCCACCGCCGCTGCCAGCGACGCATCGTCATACCCGCCCACCACCTTGGGGATGGTCTTGGTGCTGTAATCCTTCCGCCCCGGATCCTCCCGCTCGGGGGAAAACGCCAGGAAGAAATCCCTGCCCGCCTTCAGTCCGCTTTCTTCCAGAATCGGCAGCATAACCTCCCGCGTCGTGCCCGGATACGTAGTTGATTCCAGAACTACCAACTGGCCTTTGCGCAACGTCGCCGCCACCGACCGCGCAGTGGCCTCCACGTAGGACATGTCCGGCTCGCGCATTTTCGTCAGCGGCGTCGGCACGCAGATCAGTATGCAATCCGGCCGGCTGAGCTGCCTGAAGTCCGTCGTCACCGTGAACCGCTTCGACCGGACCATGTCCCTAACAACCGACGCTGGAATGTGTTCGATGTAACTTCGCCCGGCATTCAATGCCTTTACCTTCGAAGGGTCCAGGTCGAGGCCGAGCACCTTCAGCCCCGCTCGGGTAAACTCCCGCACCAGCGGCAGGCCGACATACCCCAGGCCTATCACACCGATAAGTGCCTTCTTGCTGGATATCTTTTCGATGAGATTCTCTACCATCGGTTGCTCCCAGGTTCCTTGTGTAGGCCGGCGGACCGGCAATTCTATTCGATGAGGTCTTTCAGACGAGGCAAAATAATACGCAAGTCCGAGTCAATGGGCAACGTTCATTCGGTGCTGTTTTCCGCGCCGCCGGAATCCACGGGTTCGCCTCCAGCGGCAGCAGCGCAGTTAACCTTGTCACCGACCGATTTACGTAAGAGAATATCGCCTAGCGCAACGTACAAAGCAATACGCCTTGCCGACTCGGTTTGTTCATCAGCCGGCCGCTGTTAACTCATTATGAAAATGTAGGTTTATTGCGCTTGACCTTCATTCCCCATTTGGTATATTTGTATTTTCTTAGTCTCATGCAGCCGATAGGTTATGTATATGCCTAGAGGAAGAAAGCCAAGATATCCCGCCAATCTAACGATCCGGGGTTACCTACTTCGAGACCAGAAGCCCGGCAGAGGCCATAAGGCCATCACGGAGGACGATCTCGATAGGGGCCTGGACGCGCCTTTCGACATTCCAAGCGAGCTCACCACCAGGCCGGTCCGAGGAATAAGCGTTCACGAACTGGACCTGCCATCCCGTGCGCTGGGCCCCATTCGCAAGCTGCGTATTCGTACAGTGGCAGACCTTATGGCCGCTCGTCGCGCAGACCTGCTCAGCCAAGATCGGTTCGGCGAGATCACCCTGAAGCGCATCCGGCGCGAACTGCTCGACCTGCTGTTTCCCCGGTACATTGGCGAGGGCGAAGCTAATGCACCGACATCTTTCCAGGCGTTGGTCAAGTGCTTCGTGCTCAGGGCCATCGACGACGATCGCAAAGCTTCCCTCACGCTGGGTCGGCTTGCGCCTACAGCTCAACGCCCCCAGCCTCTGCGAGAGTTCGGGCAGCGCTACGACCTGTCACGGGAACGAATCAGACAGATCGTCGACGACGCGTTCAGTCGGCTGCGCAAGCCCGCCTTGCTGGCGATGCTGAATCCGTTCTGGCGGGAGGTATGCGCGATTCTGGAATCATGGCAGCGACCGATCCCTCTTGCCCGTCTGGCCGACGCCCTGACCCGCCGGTACGGCTGGCGTCAGACGCCGCCCGGGGCGGCCCTGGGGAGGTTGTTGGCCCTGAATTATGGACTGACGATCAAGAATGAATCAGTCTGCCTCGCGCGCCTGCTGGCAACCGGTCGGCCTCGCCCGGGTGGCGGCCCAGAAGGACCAGACGGCAAATCGTTGGACATCCTTGGCCCCTTCCCGGTCCCGCCGCCCCAGCCTCCTGTGCGAGGCCCAGGCCCTCAGTCGTAAATTCAGCCACAGAAGATTCCGGCTAGATTCCGCCGCCCTCGGAATGCAGGCCGCACTCCTTCACGCCCTGTTCCCAGGGAAACTTTCCCATCCGTTTGGGCATCGTATCCTTCACCGGAACATGGCAGGGCTGGCAACCTATGATAGTATATCGTTCGCCGTAAGGCGAGACGTACTGGTAGAGCTTGTTGGTGGGCAGGTTGCGTGAGGATGTATACTCCTCGATCTGCTGGTCCGTCCAGTCCAGAAGCGGATTGAGCTTCAGGATCTTCCTGCCGCGGACATCGTGCACGAACGACGCCTTCTTGGTGTAGCGCTGGCGATGTTCGGACTGATCGCTCCGCAGACCTGATATCCACACGTCCAGCGTGGCCAGCGCGTTCTGAAGAGGTTGTTCCTTTCGCACGCGGCAGCACATCTGGCGGTTAAAGAAATGCGCCGACTGCCCGAACATATCCGTCAGTTCCCTGAGGCTGTCAGGATCCGGGTAGAATCGCTCGATCTCGATGCGGTATCTCTGCTGGAGTTCCTCAAGCAACTGGTAGGTCTCGGGGTGGTTGAGCAGCGTGTCGATGAAGAATATGCGGAAGTCCGGGCCCAGCCGGGCTGCCAGGTCGATCATGACGATGCCCGTCTTCTGCAACGAGGTGCCTATGGCTGCCCTAGCACCGAACTGCTCAAAGGCAAATTGCAGCAGTCGCTGGGCATCCATTGCCCGCAGGTCGTCGAGGTCGATTGATTCAACATTCATCGCAGTTGCTCGCGTAGCCATTGTCGGACGCTTTCCAGAACCTGCGCGGGTGTAAGTTTCGCGTGAATCATTTTGGCGAGCCCGCCGTTTCGCCCCATGCCGCCGCCGACCATCAGGTTGTAGACGTCCCGGCTCTGGCCGCCGTCGGCAATCCGCCCGCCGCTGAGGCCTATGTCGGCCACGCTTGAGTGTGCGCAGCCGTTGGGGCAGCCTGATATGCAAACTGTCATTTCGGGCGGCAGGGACGGCCCGAGCCCGTTTCGCAGCAGGTCGGCCATGGCATTGGTGTCGGTCAGGCCCCTACTGCACCATCGCGTGCCGGGGCAACTGACGACGACGGATTGACGGCTGCGCGCGTCTGTGAGCGCCGGCGTCTGCAGCACCAGGTTCAATCTCGCTTCGTTCGCCGCCAGGACTATCACTTGGTGCTGACTGCCTATTCTTACAGCCAGACCGTCGGCCGAGGCGATATCGCCAAGCGCCTCGGCCTGATCCGCACTGATATCTCCGTTGGGGAAGGTCAGCCTGGCCCGCACCGGTAAGGGCGCCGTCGCCTCGGCGAACTCAACCTTTGGCCAATCCCCTTGGGCGCAGACGACCTTCAGCTCGGCTGCAATAAGGTCCGCCAGCGCTTCATCGCCGATGCGCTCGCGCACATGCCGCAGGCGGGCGCAACGGCGGTTTTCGCGGTCGCCGTTGGCTGCGAACACACGGACAGTCGCCACAGCAAGCGGGATGACCTTAGCGGTATCCAGCCAGTCGTAAAGCTTCATTCCGGTGCCTGGCCTGGCGCCCAGCGAACCGCCGGCCATCACTGCAAAGCCCCATCGCCCATCCTTTCGCGAGGCGACCAGCCCGAGGTCGTTGATCCACGGCTGGCCGCACCCGTTGCTGCAGGACAGGGACACCTTGAACTTTCGGGGCAGGCTGTATACGCCATCTATGTCGGTGAGCCCCTGGCGGATCGAACCAGCCAGAGCGAGTAATTCGTCCGAGCCGCACGGGCAGACGGTGACGTTTCGAGGCGCATCGCCGCACGCGCCAATTGTCGAAAGCCCCGCGGCGGCGAGGGCGGCGTGGACTTCCGGCACACGGTGGGCCGAGAGATCATGCAGTTCGATATCCTGGCGTGTCGTCAGGTGCAGCGGCGTTTGCGGTGTGAAATTGCGGGCGATTCTCCCGATCGCGCCCCATTGGGCGGCCGTTGGGCTCCCGCCGGGTATCTTCACGCGCTGCATCCACAGGCCGTTCTGTCGCTGGGGGTACAGCCCGAGCAATCTGGCGACGGAGGGCTCCTGAGGAACCTCCCTGCAGGGGAAGAGGCTAGGTATACCGTTAGTCTTAGCCATGACTGTTTCGTCAGTCGGTTTGCGGGTGTATTAGCAAGGTCCAGCCGGTCAAGTAGTTGTAATAGCATTATACAGACAATCTGCTAGTATCCAACTGGGATTATGGTCATTAGGCGCAATATCTCACACTCGCAGGGGAAACGGGTATCCTTGCAAATCGCGTCGCTGACATGTATACTGCGGGGTTTCCAGCCGGTTGCGGCAGGACAGTAGAGCATACTTACCCACGGAGTTATGGACAATGGGCGTCAGAGCAATCAACCTTCGCAAGGGCATGGGGGTCCGTCGGGATAACCAGTTGTGGATGGTCGTTTCCTCCGAGAAGGTCGCCAAGGGCAACTGGCGGAGCTACATGCAGATCGAACTGAAGAACGTCAACACCGGGCAGATCATCAAGGATCGCTTTCGCGTCGACGAGGAGCTGGAGGAAACGTTTTTTGATCGCAAGAAAATGGAGTTTCTTTATCGCAACGGAGCGGACCTGGTCGTGATGGACCCGGTGAGCTACGAGCAGGTGGAGATTCCTGTCGAACTCGTGGGCGACAAGATTGTGTTCCTGGTGGAAAACACGGAGCTGGACATCGCGTTCGTCGAGGGCAAGGCGGTGACTATCGATTTGCCGAACACAGTGGTTCTCACCGTCACCGACACTCCCCCGCAGGTCAGGAGCGCCACGGCGACGAGCCAGCTCAAGGAGGCAGTCTGCGACACCGGCGCGAAGATCAAGGTGCCCCCGTTCGTGGAGAACGGCCAGAAGGTCAACGTCGATACGCGGACGGGGGAATATCTGGGCAGGGCGTAGATAGGTTTGAGGTTTGAGGTTTGAGGGGTGAGGTTTGAGGCGTGGAATCTGCGCTAGGCCAGTGTTTTGGCCTGCTGGCGGGTCACTTCGTGCGTGAGCGGCTGGCCGACGAGGTATCGCTTGAGTTCGTCAACCATCATCCAGCCCATGCGGGCGCACTCGCGGCCGAGCGAGCCGGCGATGTGGGGCGTGAGGACGACGTTGTCCAGCTCGTATAGTGCTGAGTCGGCCGGCGGCGGTTCGGGGTCGGTCACGTCCAGCACAGCCAGCAGGTCCGGGCGATTGCGAAGCACTTGTATCATCTCGTTTTCGCAGACGATGGCCCCTCGTGCAGTGTTGATGAACGTAGCGTAGGGCTTCATCGCGGCCAAGTGCTGGCCGGTGATCATGCCTATGGTCTCGGGCAGTCGCGGGGCGTGCAGCGAAACGACATCCGCCCGCGAGAAAAGCTCCGCCAGGGGGACAAGTTCGACGCCGAGGTGTGACGCCTGCTCAGCCGTGGCGAGGGGATCGTAGGCGATGACCTCCATGTCGAATCGCTTGAGATGCTCGCAGACGCGTCGGCCGATCTGACCAAGGGAGATGATTCCGACCGTGCCGCCAAAGGCGCCGGTAATGGGCAGGGAGTGCTCCCAGGTGCGGTCGCGCCTAAGCAGACGGACGTACTGCCAGGTCTGCTTCAGCGCGAGCAGTATGTGAGAAAGCGCGAACTCCGCGACCGGGACGGCGTTGGCCGATGATGCGCTAGAGATGCGGACGCCGCGGGCCCACATTGCCTCTGTGGCGACGCCGCGAATGGAGCCGGCGCCGTAGAAGACTACCTTGAGTTTCGGCGCCGCAGCCAGGAAGTTCGCGTTGATTACGGGCGCACCCCAGCCGGTAAACAGCAGCTCAACATCCCCCAGGGCCGGGCAGGCTGTCAGCACATGTTCACGGTCCTGCCGGTCTGCTACCAGGTCCACCAGTTCGGTAATGGCCTGCGCCGCCCCCAGGCCGAAAAGCCGCTCGTAGTTTTCCTGCGGGAGGACAAACAGGGCTTTGGGTTTGCTCTTAGTCCCAGCCATCAATCCATCCAGCCATCGCAGCTCAGGCCTGTTTGAGATACTCAAAGGCCCTTTGGAACAGCAGCCTGCCGTCGGCGCGGGTGACGTCGCCGCGAGTCCACTGCGGGTGTTGGGTCATGTCCACGAAGCGCTCGGGGTGCGGCATGAGCCCCATGACTCGCCCGGTCGGATCGCATATGCCGGCAATGTCGTCGATGCTGCCGTTGGGGTTGCTTTCGGGGTCGCCGCCTTCGCAGGCAGTCTTGTCGTTGTCGTCGACGTACCGCAGTGCGAGTTGGTCGCCATCGGACAGCTTGGCCAGCACGGCGTCGTCACGCGGGACGAACTTGCCCTCCCCGTGGGCGATGGGCAGCTCGATTATCTCCCCAGCCGGCAGGAACACGCACTTGTCACTGTCGGCCCGCAGGCGGATCCATTTGTCCACGAACTGTCCGCAATCGTTCCACCCAAGCGTCGCATCCGCGTGGGCGCAGGAGGGATCAACCTTCCCCCACGGCAGCAGGCCGCTCTTTATCATCACCTGGAACCCGTTGCAGATTCCCAGCACGCACTTTCCGGCGGCTACGAACTCGTTAAGGGGCCCAGCCAGGCGGTGCAGCAACTGGTTGGCGAATATCTTGCCTGCGGCCACGTCGTCGCCGTAGCTGAAGCCGCCGGGAAGCAGCAGGAACTGATAATCGCTGAGCAGGCCGGGCTTGTCCATCACGCGGAACAGGTGAACTCTGTCGGCCTGGAAGCCAGCCTGGGCGAGGGCGAACTGTGTCTCGCGGTCGCAGTTGGTACCGGCGGATCGCAGCACTAATGCCTTTGGTTTCAGCATATTCGCAGCCTTCCCTTACCACGAAGAACACAAAGGACACGAAGATATTTGATGCCTGCCACTTCAATTCACCATCCGTTTTATTCCGCTCTTGAGTAGCCGCTGGCCGAAATTGATCAACAATCCGAGCCGATATCCGGTGCTCTTCAGATAGCTCAGCAGTTGAGCTTCATGTGTCTCAATCAGTCTGTCGACAGCCTTGATTTCGACAACCAAGCCCGGTTCAACCAGCAGGTCCAATCGTTGGCCGGATATCTGGATGTCTTTGTAGGCGACCAGGACAGGCACCTGCTGACGGACATTGAGTTGTCGCAGCTGCAGTTCGTGAACCAGGGCACGTTCGTAGACACTTTCCAGCAGGCCGGGGCCTATATATCGGTGGACCTCGATGGCAGCGCCGATAACTTGCTCAGCAATCCGCTCCAACTCGTTTGACAGATCTGATGAAACTCTCAACTTGCCGACAGATTCAGCCATTTGCTATCTCTATTTTCACTTTGTGTTCTTCGCGCTCTTCGAGCCCTTCGTGGTAAGTCGTCGTTTCACCAATTGAACGTTCGCTGCCAGGCGGCCTTTGCATGTTCTATGGGCACGTCGATCACAGTTGCGCTGTCCGCGCGGATGACCACTCGGCCGCTATCGGTAACTCGCCCAATCTCGCCTACGGGGCATCCGGCGAGTATCCGCATGAACGCGTCGTGATTGTCAGGCGTTACTTCGAGCAGGAACCTGCCTGCATCCTCGGCAAACAGCATTGCGGCATCGGGTATGGCGGGGCCCCTTCGCACAGGCATGGCCGACAGATTCAACTCCACGCCGAGGCCGCCGGCAAAGGCCATCTCCGCAGCCGCCACAGCCAGGCCGCCCTCAGACAGATCGTGGCACGCCCGCACCAGGCCCGCCTGCACAGCCGCCTGCACCGCTTTCATCACACGCAAGTCGGTCTTCAGGTCCACCGGCGGAACATCCGTGCCGCTGGGCAGGGCGTTTACCTTCAGATAATGGCTACCGCCGATCTCGCCGCCAGTCCGCCCGACGATGAACAGATAGTTGCCCGCTTCCTTGGCGTCCGAGGTGATGCACTTTCGGGCGTCGTCGATAACGCTGATGGCGGAGATCAGCAGCGTTGGAGGAATGGCGATCGTCTCGCCCGTGTCGGTCTGGAACTCATTGTTAAGTGAATCCTTGCCGGAGATAAAGGGCGTGCCGTACGCCAGGGCTGCATCCCGGCAGGCCTTGGCAGCCTGGACCAGCGAGCCCATACGGTCGGGCTTGTTGCAGTTGCCCCAGCAGAAGTTGTCCAGCAGGGCCGTCTTGTCCAGAATCCCGCCCACAGCCACGCAGTTCCGCAGCGCTTCGTCCACGGCGTGCAGGGCGCTTTGGTATGGGTCGTATTCGCCCAAGGCCGGGTTGAGCCCGCAACTGATCACCACGGCCCTGTAGCTGCCCAGCACAGGCCTGACCACAGATGCGTCGCCTGGGCCGTCCTGGGTGACCCCCACCAGCGGCTTGATGACGCTGCCGCCCTGGACCTCGTGGTCGTACTGGCGGATAATCCACTCCTTGCTGGCGACGTTGGGGCTGGCGAGAATCTCCAGCAGCGTATCGTTGTAGCTGTCGGCGACAAGCGGGGCGGGCGAGGGACGATTGACCTTCTCGTAGATCGCCTCCTTTGTCGGGCGCGGTATGCCGTCATGGAGGAACTCCATTTCCATTTCGCCGACGAGCTGGCCTTCGTAGAACAGGCGGAGCATTCGCCCTTTCGTACCGAAGTGCCCTATCACAGTCGCGTCGACATCCTCGGCGGCGAAAAGCTCCAGGATGCGATCAACATTCTCCGGCGGGACGGCCAGGACCATTCGCTCCTGAGCTTCGGAGATCCATATCTCCGTGTAGTTCAACCCCGCATACTTCAGCGGTGCCCGCTCCAGGTGCACCTCAGCGCCAAGCTGCTCGCCCATCTCGCCGACGGCGCTGGAAAAGCCGCCTGCTCCGCAATCCGTGATGGCAGAATAAAGCCCCGCGTCGCGGGCCTGCATAATGACGTCGAGCATTTTCTTTTCGGTGACGGCGTTGCCAATCTGCACGGCGTGGGAGAATTCGGTTTCGTGCACGTGGGTCAGCTCGCCGGAGCTGAACGTCGCGCCGTGGATGCCGTCCCGGCCGGTCCGTCCGCCGACGCAGACGATTGCATCCCCTGCAGCCGGGCGCTTGAAGCACTTGGTGCGGTCCAGCAGCCCCACCGTGCCGCAGTACACCAGCGGGTTGCCCAAGTACTTCTCATCGAAGTACACAGCCCCGTTGATCGTGGGGATTCCCATTCGGTTGCCGTAGTCGCGCACGCCCGCGACGACGCCGCGCATCACACGCCGCGGATGCAGCACGCCGGTCGGCACGTCGTCGAGCGGCATGTCCGTGGGGCCGAAGCAGAACACGTCGGTGTTGGCGACGGGCCTGGCACCCAAGCCCGTGCCCAGCGGGTCGCGCACGACGCCACCTATACCGGTGGTCGCCCCGCCGTATGGGTCGATGGCGGAGGGGTGATTGTGCGTTTCAACCTTGAAGCAGATCGCATGCTCCTGGTCGAACTCGATCACGCCGGCGTTATCCTTGAACACGCTGATGCACCAGGGCTTGGCCATCGCCTCGGTGACGCCGAAGATGGTGGACTTGATTAGGTTGGGAATCTCCTCGACGATCTCACCGGCCCTATTGCGCACAACCACGTCCGAGCGGAATGTCTTGTGAACGCAGTGCTCGCTCCAAGTCTGAGCGATGGTCTCCAGCTCGACGTCGCGGGGTTCTCGCCCGATGCGAACGTAGTATTCCTGAATCGCCTTCATCTCGATGAGGTTCAGGAACATGTCGTTGTCCTTAGACAGCTTTTCCAGGGCGGCGTCATCAAGCCGGCGAATGGGCACTTCGACGATGTTCAGCTGGTAGGAATGACCGCAGGCGGCCGGGGGGGTGTAGGCGTCGTAATAGACTTCCTCGATGGCGCTGTTGGCCAGCAGCCGGCGGGCGATAGCCTCGCACTCCTGGGCTGTTACTTCGCCGGTGAGCTCGTACCGCCGGGCGGTTCGGACAGCCGATATAGCCAGGCCCATATCAGCGATGGCGCGCTCGGCAGATGCAGCCACCGGGTCCATAACGCCGGCCTTGAGGTGCACCTCGATGACCGCTCCGCCGGCGGGCACGGGCGAACTGCCGATGTGCATCCGTTCGGTTACCGGGTCGGTCAGAAGCTCCCTGCCGACTCGCTTGGCGTCATCGGCGGACAATTCGCCAAACAAGAAGAACAGCCTGGCGTGAGTGACGCTGTCAACCGACGTAACGCCCAGCTCGCCCAACTGGTGGGCTATGCCGTCAGCGTGGGGGTCGCCGAAGCCCTCCCCGCAGCGGACCTCGATTCTGTGCGTGGCGTGTTGGCTGGAACCGACGGGGGCGGGCTGGGTGTCAGGGGAATCGGACTTCGGCGTCAGTGGGCCGGTGTGTGGCGCATGGGCTAAAGACCGCGCAGCCTCAGTAGCCCCCCGCCGCCGGCCGCGACGGAAGAAAGCAGCGATCCTTTCAATAAGCCTGCCCAACATGTGTGCAGTCATTTTGTTCGGTCTGTCCTGCCCCGCTTGCCGGCGGGGCCTGCTCTGGTTGCTCCGCTACAGGAGGAACTTCTTATCCAGCCGGGTGAAGGGTTTAATCTGGTCGGCGACTTCCTCGTAGCCGTCACGGCCCATGAGAGCAAAGGTGGCCTTTTTGCCCAGCTCCACGGCTGGCTGGTTGTAGGCATCGATATCCAGCAGCTCGGCGAAAATGCTGGTGACGTACTCGTAGAGGTAGATGAACTCGCCCACCGAGTGCGGGGTGATTTCGTCGAAGAGAATCGTCACACTGGGCCTGTGCGAGACGGCCAGGGCGTACTCGGTGGCGACCTTCTCGGCTGCCAGCAGCTTGGACAGCTTGGCCCGCCGCAGGTACGACAGGCCCGGCGAGTCGGGGAAGTCGTCGGGGATGCGAACGTCCCTGGGGTGCTTCCTGACTTCCAGGAAGACGATAAGCTTGTCGTTCGGTCCTTCGCGGTAGAGCTGCACCTGGCTGTGCTGGTCGGTTGTGCCGAGGGCCTTTATCGGCGTGGGGCCTGCGAAGACCTCGTTGCCCGCCCGGTCTGTCCGCTTGCCGAGGGACTCAGCCCAGAGCTGGCGGTACCAGTCAGCCAGCAGATAAAGGCGATTGGAGTAGGGCATCATCACGTGCAGGTGTTTGCCCTTGGCGATGGTTGCGATGTACTTGACGCCCGCAAGCACGCAGGCTGGATTCATGCAACCGACAGTGCGGATGCGCTGGGCCATCGCGGCTGCCCCTGCCAGAAGCTCATCGACATTTATGCCACACATGGCCGCACTGAACAGCCCGACCGGCGAAAGCACGCTGAAGCGTCCGCCCACGTTGCCGGGGACTGTGAGCATTTCATAGCCGTCCGCCTTGGCGATGTCGTGCAGCGTGCCGCTTTGGGTGTCGGTGGTTGCTACTATGTGCCTTGCGAAGTCGGCCCCGAGCTTGGCTTTGAGCATGTCCCGGAAGATCATGAACTGACTGGCCGTCTCCGCCGTCTCGCCGCTTTTTGAAATCACGTTAACCAGCAGGCCCTTGCACCTGCGCCGGCCGGCGACTTTCAGCGTGTCCGCCACCAGGGCCGGGTCCACGTTGTCCAGCACGAACAGCCTCGGGCCGCCTCGTTTGGCGTCCGATAGCAGATTGTAGGTAGCCGGGTTTAGCGCCGCCTGCAACGCAATGTTGCCCAGGGCCGAGCCGCCTATACCCAGGACGACAAGGTCGTTGGTGGTCGGCCTGTGCCTCGCCACCAGTGCCTTGACTTGTGCAGCGTAGCCGGAATGCGTCGGGAGGGCTGCATAGCCTAGCTGGCCCGAGTCGATCTGGGACTGGATGGTCTGGTTAGCCTGGGAGAGGCGCGGCTTGAGCTGCTGCAGATCCAGTTCGCTCACGCCGTGCTTATCGCCGACGACCTTGTCCGTGGCGTTCTTCCAGTATAGCTGGATCATCTTGTGCTCCTTCCTGCGTTTTCGCCGGGGTGTGGAGAATCGTCGAAGGGCACAGCTTACTGCCAGTGCATGTGGTTTTCCAGAGGTAGCTCATGGGCTGGCCGCGGGCGTCGAAATTGTATAGTATCCGCCCAGCATGTGTTCAACGGATATGCCCTTGCACGATTTTGTGTCCAGGCGCCGGCCGCCAGCTGGGCTTATATACATGCTGGGAGCGCTGGGCGGGGTGGTGGGGATCGTGGCGGCGTTCCAGCAGGAGATAACGCACTTGTCGGCCTTGGCAATGCTGACGGCCGGTCCCATCGAGGAGCTCTGCAAGCCGCTAGTGTTGATTGTCATGCTGGACAAGAGGCCGTGGTGGATCAAGCGCCGGTGGGAAGTGATACTCATGGCCATGCTGGCCGCAGGGCTGTTCGCTACGCTTGAGAATCTGCTGTACCTGAAAGTGGCCATTGCTAATCCCTCGGTGAAGCTCATCTGGTTCCGCTGGACTGTCTGTACGGGGCTGCACCTGACCTGCTCGGCGATCGCGGCTGCGGGCATAGCCCAGCAGTGGCAGCGCATGGTCACCGGCGGGGAACGTTTCCGCCTGGGCAGGGCGTTCGCGCTGTACTACCTGGTCGCGGCCGGTATCCACGCGGGATATAACGGAGTGGTGTGGGTGCTGGAAAGCAGCGATACGCTGGTGTGGTAGGCGCCCCGGTTGACCGGGGCGACGGGTTGTTTATAATTTGGCGCTGGGTCTACGGGACCGGCCGGCAGCGGAGCAGGCGATGAGACTCACGGTAAATGGCGAACAGGCTGAGCACGTCGACGGACTGACTGTATCGGCGCTGCTTGAGGAGCTGAAGCTCGACGCGCGCCGTGTGGCCGTCGAGCGAAACAAGACTATCGTCCGACGAGTGCACTTCGACAGGACCGATCTCGCCGACGGCGACGAGCTGGAAATCGTTACGCTCGTCGGCGGGGGATAGGAGATGCGGTCATGAAATTCGACGTACTGAAAGTTTTCGTCTTCGTTATCTGCGTGTTGGCCTTCTTCGGGGGCTTGCTTGGGGTTATCGCGTCCGTCGATAGTGGCGACGCAGCCGGAGCCGGGTTTGGTTTCATCAGCGGTGGAGCTCTTGTTGCCTTAGCCATTTTGCATTACACCGACAGAGTCACCGACAGAAGAGATAAAGACTCCAGCGACTGATACAAGCATTATGGATATTCCGAAACTGAGAATCGGCGAGTTTGAGTTCACCAGCCGGCTGTTCGTCGGGACGGGCAAGTACGCTACTTACGAGTTGATGCGGGACGCTTTGGCTGAGAGCGGCTGCGAGGTGGTAACGGTGGCTGTGCGGCGCGAGCGGATGCTGGACTCCGACGGGCGGAACATTCTGGATTTCCTAGACCCAGGCCGCTACACGTTGCTGCCCAACACAGCTGGTTGCTTTTCAGCGGAGGACGCGGTCCGAACGGCCCGGCTTGGCAGGGAGCTGCTTGAAGGCCTGGACAACAAAGGCGCCGGCTGGGTGAAGCTGGAGGTGCTGGGTGATAAGAAGACGCTGCTGCCGGACCCTGTCGGGACGCTGGAGGCGCTGAAGGAGCTGAAGGCGGACGGTTTTACAGTGCTTTGCTACACGAGCGACGATCCGATCATGGCCCAGCGGCTGAAGGACGCCGGGGCAGCGTCGGTCATGCCGGCGGGCAGTCCGATCGGTTCGGGCCAGGGCGTGCTGAACCCCTGGAACATCCGCATTATCCTCGAGCAGCTCAAGGAAGGCAACGCGAGCTACCCCATAATCGTTGACGCGGGCGTGGGCACAGCTTCCGACGTGACGATCGCCATGGAGCTCGGGGCAGACGGCGTGCTGCTGAACACGGGCATAGCCGGCGCGGATGACGTGCTGGCGATGGCGCGCGCGATGAGGCTGGCGATCGAGGCGGGCTACCTCGCCCGCCGGGCCGGACGGATACCGCGCAAACTGTACGCGACAGCCTCTTCACCAATCGAAGGCGTTATCGGAGCGAAGGAAAAATGACTGAAGACCAGGACATTCTGCTCGACGACGAGCCACGGACTGCCCAGGAAATCGAAGAGGATGCCCGCCAGCACCGACGGACGAGAATCTGCGTGTGGATCATTTTGGCAGGGCTGATCAACTTCCTGGCCTATATCGTGCTTTACATTTACTTTTACGGCGAGGCGGTCAACGGAACGATCGTCACGGCGGACGGGCAGACCCGCTATTTCCTCCAGTCTAACGCGGAGGTATCGCAGGCTGCTTTCATCTACAGCGGAATCCATTCGATAAGCATCTGGCCGACCGTGGGGGCGATTATGCTGTCGATGCTCACACTGGCCAAGGAACGCGTCGCTTCCTCGATGCGTAAGACTATAGTCCGCGGGCAGACCCTGATCACGGTCTTCGCTACGATAATATCGCTGACAGTCATCGTCATAACGATATGGTTCACGCTTCAGTTCATCGACCGTTTCAAGAACCCCTCAGATACCCTTCCCAGTAGTCCGCCGGGGCACAGGCAATGAATGGCCTTGACGGTTGAGGATATCCTAGCGCCAGATGGGCTTGTCGCGCGTCATCTGCCCGGCTACGAGCGCCGCCGCGAGCAGCTGGAGATGGCCCGCGCCGTCGCAGACGCTTTCGCCGCCAACGAGCACCTCATAGTGGAAGCGGGCACTGGCGTCGGCAAGAGCTTCGCCTACCTCGTGCCGGCCATCCTCCGCGCCGATGCCGAGAAGCAGCGCGTCGTCATATCGACCTACACGATCACCCTCCAGGAGCAGCTCATCAACAAGGACCTGCCGCTGCTGGCTGAAGCCCTGCCATTGAAATTCTCAGCGGTGCTCGGCATGGGAAGGGCCAACTACCTCTGCCTGCGCCGCCTGACGATGGCGCTGGCGAATCGCAAGGGGCTTTTCAGCTCTGCCCAGCAGCTCCAGCAGGTCGCCGCCGTCGCCGAGTGGGCCATGCAGACCGACACCGGCGCCCGCCAGGAAATTGAGTTCGAGCTCGACCAGGCCGTTTGGGAGAAGCTGTCCAGCCAGTCCGGTTCGTGCAGGCATGCCTCCTGCCCGCACCACGGAAATTGCTTTCTCCAGGCGGCCAGGCAGCGAATGGCCCAGGCGGACATACTCGTGGTCAACCATGCCCTATTTTTCGCCGACCTGGCGATGGAAAACGAGCACGCGTCGCTTTTGGGCCCCTACGACCTGGTCGTGCTGGACGAAGCCCACACCGTCGAGCAGGTTGTCAGCGACCATTTCGGGGTCAGTGTTTCGTCGTCGGGTGTGGCGAATCTGCTAAGGGATCTGTACGACGACCGCAACGACCGCGGGCTTTTAGCGATCATGGGCGATCAGGCAGCGATCGACGCAGCCAACGGGGCCGCCTCGGCTGGGGAGGATTTCTTCACCGCGCTGGCCAATTACCACGGCCCGCTGCTGGCGGACAACGGACGCATAAAGGAAGCCGGCATCGTGCCAAACACACTTTCGCCGGCCCTGCACCGGCTCGCCGGGGCGCTCAAGCACATCCGCCGCAGCCTGCCGGGCGACGATGACTCCGCCCGGGAACTCGCCGGGTACGAACTGCGATGCGCAGAACTCGCCGAGCAGGTCGAGCATCTGATAACCCAAGCCGAGCCCGACCACGCCTACTGGGTCACCGTCCGCCCGACCCGCCGCGGGGGTCATTTCGTCATCCTCGCCTGCGCCCCGATAGACGTCGCCCCGATTGTGCGCAACAAAGTTTTCGACAGGGTCAACTCCGTCATCGTCACGAGCGCGACGCTCGCCACGGCGCGCGGCGACAGCCACGGCTTCGATTACATCCGAGGGCGGCTGGGCATGGACGAAGGCGGCGAGCTGCTGCTTGCAAGCCCGTTTGACTTCCGCCGCCAGGCGAAGCTCTACCTGGAGACCCGCCTGGGCGAGCCGAACGAATTGCAGAGCTTCACGCCCGCGGCCGGATCGGCCATCTGCCACTACATCGAAAAGTCTCAGGGTCGATGTTTCATCCTGTTCACAAGCTACGCGATGCTGCAGGCTGTCGCGGAATACCTCCAGCCGTTCGCCGAGCAGTTCAGCTACGAGCTGCTCATCCAGGGCGGTCCGCTGCCGCAGTCGGCCATGCTGCGACATTTCCGCGCCAACAAGCGGTCTGTGCTGCTGGGAACCACGAGCTTCTGGCAGGGCGTGGACGTGGCGGGCGAGGCGCTGAGCAACGTGATAATCACCAAGCTGCCCTTCGCCGTGCCATCCGAGCCGATCGTCGAGGCCCGCATCGAAGCGATTCTCGCCGCAGGCGGCAACCCGTTCATGGACTACCAGCTTCCCGAGGCGATCATACGCTTCAAGCAGGGGTTCGGGCGGCTTATTCGATCGACCACCGACACAGGCTTTGTCGTCGTTCTCGACCATCGGATCGTCACCAGGCGATACGGGCGGATGTTCATCGGGGCCCTGCCGGATATCGAAATAGTGCGTGACGAAGCGGGCGGCTGATTCCCCGGGGGCTTGTCTCCGGCGGTAGTTATTTTCGGCAGAGCCGAATATCACGCGCACAGGCCGACGACCAGATGCTGCAGGGCGGTCGCGGCATCGGCGCCGGTCTTCATCGCCCGGTCGGCAGCCAGCAGCTTGCGGAAGTCCCTCTCCAGCTTCGCCAGGGGTCTGCGCTTGAGGTACTGCCCGAACTCACGGCGACTGTAGAACACGTTGGCAGCCTTCATGGCTGAGTTGGCGTCTTGGCCGTTTGCTATCCCCTGCTGCGACCGGACAGCCCGCCGGAGGTGCCAGGCGATCATACCGAGCGTGCGGAACTCCTCCCCCCGGGCCGTCAGCATCCCCGCCAGAACGGCAAGGGCGCGCTTAGTGTCGCCGGCGGCGATCGCGTCCGGCAGGGCGAAAGCGCCTGCCTCGGCGGTGGCTGTCACGAGCGACGAAACGTCTGCAGTGGTGATGGTGTCGCGGCGGTCCGCGTAGAGGCTTAGCTTCTCGACTTCCCTGTCAAGCTGGCCGAGGTCGCGCCCGATCCATTCGGCCAGCATGGCAGCGGCGTCGGGGGCGATGTTCTTGCCCCGTTCTCCGGCGGACTTGTTCAACCACGCGCCCACGTTGCCGCGCTTCGGCATGTCGCACTCGATCGCCTCACCGACCTTCTGGACAGCCTTATACAGCCGCGTGTTTTTGGGCCAGGCCGACACCATCAATAGCAGCGACGCGGTCGCCACGGGCGATTCCAGGTACTTCTCCAGCGACTGACGATAGGCCGAGACGAAGGCGTCTGCATCGCGCACGATGACCACACGCCGTGGCGCAAGAAACGGCAGTGTTCTCAGGTCGTCCAGCACGGTCGCCAGGTCAATAGCAGCGTCGTAGCTCGCCACGGCGGTCTGCGGATCGGCGTCGCCGATTACCGCGGAGACGATGTCGCGGCGATGTGAGTCCAACAGGAACGCATCAGCGCCGTAGAGGACATAGATCGGTTTGATGTGGGCCGATGCCATAAATTACAGGTTGTCGCCAACTCGACGGGCCCGGCGTGTCCGGCCGGTGCGCAAAGAGGCGACCGCCGTAACTGCCCGACCGCAGCCGAGCCGTCACAACGATCGCCCTTGCCATTGCCTCAATTGATGTTTCGTGGCCCTAAAAGCCAGCCGCGCCAGGCCGGCCGCCGTCGGGCGACTACATCTGACGCTTGCGATACTGGACCCAGAAAATAATCAGGGCAATGAGAAGGACAAGGGCCAGCCATTGATACCACGCAAAAAAAGCCAGCATCACATTTCTCCTTAGTTTCTTGCCGACCGATCCCGGCCGGGCATGGTCGCGTTAAAAGCCAGCGGCGTTATCGTACCAGCTCGCGCCAGCAATACTAGCGGCGACTGGATTCGAACCAGTGACCTAGGGCTTATGAATCCCTCGCTCTAACCAACTGAGCTACGCCGCCAAGGTCCGACAGATATCATTGTAGTAATGCGAATGCTTTTCAAGCACTTTATGTAAGCCCGGCAAAATATCGATCCCGCCGGTCAAATCGGCCCGAGCGAACCACGGACACCAGGGCAAGCTCACACAGGCCCTTCAAAACGACAGGTAGAACCTGTCTAATTCGTGCAGTCGGCCCCGGCGCCGGGTCCTCGGCGGTTTGGTCCGCCGGCGGGCGGGCCGACTTGCAGCCAAGCCAGAGGCCACAGCGGTGTGATATGCAGGTAATCGTCCTAATAGGAATCGCAATCGCCTGGAGCATGGGCGATCCGTCGCTGGCGAGTCATCTGTTCGCCCCCGGCTGGTGGACCTTGCTGGCGCTGGGGGGGTACCTTCTCGGCGTGGGGCTGATCGGGCGGGCCCACGTAGTGCTCATGGCGCGGGCGTTCGTCCCGTCGGCTGACCGTGACGACCGCAGACGCGCAGCCGTGGCCGCCCTGGCGGAGAATCTGTGGTTGCTTGGTGGCTCGGCCGTAGTACTCGCCGCCGGCGAGGCGAAGTGGGTGCTGGGGGCCCGGCCGGCAGACTGGCCCCTCGCCGGCACGCTGCTGATGCTGGCGCCGTTCATCGTGGCGCTGCTGTTGATGTGGATGAACCACTATCGCCTGCACCTGCTCATGAAGATGCAAGCCGCCTCGGTGAGGCGCGACCTGCCCGCCCCTGTGACATGGACCCGAGGGCAGTTCATCGCCTTCAACGTGCGAACGCACCTGCTGATGATCCTCGTGCCGGTCAGCGCCATCATTTTCGCGAACGACCTGCTGGCCATGGCGTATCCACACCTGCCCGAATCGATCGCCGAGGAAGTGCGAGCCGTCGGCGTGATCGCATCGGTTGGGGGAGTATTCCTACTGGCGCCGCTTATGATCGTTCGAATATGGCGGACCTCGCCTCTGGAGGATTGCGCCCTTCTGGGCGGTCTGGCGGAAATGTGCCGACGCCTTCACCTGCGCTACCGGCGGATACTCGTCTGGCGATCGAACGGCGTGCTGGTCAATGCCGGCGTCATGGGCTTGATTGCCCCCGTAAGATACATCCTGCTGTCGGACGGGCTGCTGGAGCAGATGCCGCCCGAGCAGATCAAGGCGGTTTTCGCACACGAAGCCGGCCATGTCATCTACCATCACATCTTTTATTCCGGTCTGTTCATGGTGGTGACGGCGTTGTGGCTCGGCCTGGGCGAGCAGGTCGCAGGGCCGGTGCTGGGCCTGACCGGCTGGCAGGGCGAACTTGCGGCCCTGCCGGTGCTGGTGGCGGCTTGGTGGCTGGGGTTCGGTTGGCTGAGCCGGCGCTTCGAACGCCAGAGCGACGTAGTGGCCGCCCGGCTGATCAGTCTGCCTGCCGACCAACATGGCGGTGACGCCGACCTGACGATCACCTCCCAAGGCGCTGTGGCCTTCGCCCAGTCACTGGAGTCTGTCGCCCGGCTCAACGGTATTCCGCCGCGCAGATTCAACTGGAGGCACGGTTCGATCGCCGCACGCATTGAGTACATCCTCTCACTGGCTGCCTCCGGCGGCAGCAGCGAGCGAATCGACCGGCTCGTCCGCCGGGTCAAGCTGGGCTTGTGGTCGGCCCTGCTGGCGGGCCTGTTGCTTGCGACGGTCGCGACTATTCTGGGGAACAGATCATGACTGACCAACGCGTAGCTGTCGTCACCGGAGCATCCAGCGGAATCGGAATGGAAACAGCCCTCGCCTACGGAAGGCGGGGCTACGCTGTCGTTCTGGCGGCCCGGCGGGAGGACAAGCTCGCCGAAGTCGCCCGGGAGGTCCGCACGCTTAACCGGCGATGCTGCGGGCGCGATACGGCGTTGGTCGTTGTAACCGACGTCGCGGACGCTTCGCAGGTGCGCGCACTGGTGACGCAGGCTATGGAGCAGTTTGGCCGGATCGACGTTATGGTGAACAACGCCGGGTACGGCCAGTTCGGGCGAGTGTGGGAGATATCCGATGCAGAAATGAGGGACATTTTTCAGGTGAACTTCTTCGGGGCGTTCTACGGCTGCAAGGCCGTCGCGCCTGTCATGATCGCCCAGGGCTCAGGCCACATCTTCAACATTTCTTCGATCATAGGCCGAGCCGGTTCACCGTTCCACGGGGCTTACTCGGCCAGCAAGTTCGCCCTCACCGGGCTGACTGAGTCCCTGCGCGTGGAGCTTCGTCCTCTGGGGGTGCACGTCACCGAGGTGTGCCCGGCCCTGACGGAGACGGAGTTCTTCGACCGCGTCCGCGACGGGGAGGCCCGCAGGCGGTCGGACTTCCTCCGCGCCAGCAGAAAGATGCCCGCGTGGAAAGTCGCCCAGAAGATCGTCGCCCGTACAGGCAGGTACACGCCGCGCCTGGCGTTCACAGCCGGGGGAAAACTGCTGATGACGTTGCCGACGATCTGTCCGTCGCTAGCTGACCGAATCATGAAAATCTACCACGACGATCTGCTGAGATCTCTGGAGAAATGATCCCCGCCATCATCCGCCCACGCTGGCTGCGGTAGATGCTCAACATGCGTGGCTCTTTCACTCGCAGCACCAGCCACACCAACGCGGCCATGCTGAACACCAGCCAGATCGCAAACACCACGCGAAAACCGAATACCTCAGCCATCCATCCATATGCCACTGCCGCCAGGGCCGCCGGTAGAGCAAGGACGAGCGACGATACCGTTATGTGGGCTGCGCGGTGTTCATGCGGGCAGCTCTCTATGACCACGTTTATGTGGCTCACCCAGGTCCCGCCGAAAACGACGCCCATGCCCGCGTAGGCCAGTATGCAACTCACCGCCCCCCCGCTGAACAGCAGCACACCCACCGTCGCTACCTGGAACGCCGTGCCCACGATGACCCCCAGACGATGCCCGTTGTGGTCCCCCATTGCACCTAGCGCCAACGCGCCCACCGCTTCGCTCAGCGGCAGCGCCATCGCGTAAATCAATATGCTCGAATCACTCAGCATCCCTCCCGCCTGAGACCTGTAATACGCCGGGACGAGTTGAATCGCCCCCAGACCCGCCCCAGCCAGTATCCGACCTACAAGGAACCGCCTGAAGTTCGGTTCTGCCAGGCTCTGGCGGAACTTCAGGTATATCTGCGCGAACTTCGGCGGCCTGGGAAACTCCTCAGCAAGGTCGGCCTTGTCATCCCGCACCCACAGAGAGTATGTCAATATGGAAAGGCCCGCCACCAGCGCTGCGGCAAAATACACGTAAGAGAAAACGTCCGTGTCCCCGGGATACCTCGCCAACAGCCACCCCACCGACACCGTTCCAACCATCCCTGCCAGGCACATCCCCTCCAGCGCTATCGCGAATGCCCGCCCCCGTATGCGGGTCTCGAACAGGTTCGAAGCCCAGTCCGTCCATACCGTGATCACCGCGAATACCGACCACATGTGACCCGTCCAGCAGGCGATCAGCCCCCATCGCCTCAGCGCCAGCGGCACCTTCAGACAGTTGAGGTTGACTACACCCGCCACCACCAGAAACGGTATTGCCACCAATACGTGCCACAACATCAGTTGCCGCTTCAGCCTGCGCCGAGAGTACAACAGGTACAGCCCTATTATCGAAGTCAGCCCCGTCATCACTTCTAGGGCCGACTGCACCCCTATCTCCGTGTTCCCGGCGCCGTAGTTCTTCAGCAACAGCGGCAGGAACGTCACCGAACTGACGGCGTACGACTGCAGCCCCCATAGCGATTCTCCAGCCGCGTACGCAGTTACATTTTGAAGATCTCGCCTCAAATCACTTTTCCTTCGCCGGCAGTTCCTTCTGCCCCCCCTGACCGATCGTTTCGGCACCTATACCGCCCAGATGCTTGTGCGGCAAGATGTTACCCGACTAATCGATAAGCCGCTTCTCTCCGCAACACCCACCCACGGGCCCAAGCAAACAATGGCCTTGGCATTGACCGCCCAGCCGGTACAATAGCTCCCGTCAGGTGCACCTGACAGGGAGAGCCAGCCATGAGGTTAGCGCCGATAATTCTACTCACCGCCGCAGCGTTCGCCATAGCGGGCTGTGACATGGGACGCGGCGGCAGCGCGTCTCCCCCGCTTAATGCCCCTTACGACGACTCCCAAGCCTGGCCCGAGCAGACACAGGCCGCCGAGCCGTCCGATCTGCCCTCCGGCGACGACATGCTTGGAGCGGAAAACGGCGTCATCTTCCTTGCGTATGACGTGCTGGCCTACCCCGGGCAGGACCTGTCGCTGGTCGCCCAGGCGATCAATGCCCGCACCGGCCTGGGCCTGAGCGGCGTTACCGTGACCTTCTACCAGGGCGGGAGGGAACTCGGATCGGACCTGACCGACAGAAACGGCGTAGCGTCACTGCCTGTCAGGCTCGCCAAGGCCGGAGACTACACATTCATCGCCAAGATCACCGACGCCCGCGCGAACATCGCCGACAGCGTCCTGGGCGTAACGCCTGCCAAGCTGCTTGTGATGGCGCGGGACGTCGACGCGAAGTTCCTTGTGGTGGACCTGGACAACACGCTGGTAAGGAACGGTCTGGACGACGTTCTCGCCGGCCGGTGGGCCCTGCCCATGGACGGAAGCAGCGGCGTGGTGAACCGTCTTGCGGATGTCAAGGACTGCACGGTTGTTTACGCCACCGCCCAGGCTGAGCACATGACCGCCCGACTGAAAGATTGGCTCGATGAGCACGACTTTCCGCCCGGGCCCGTGCTGGCCATCGACATGGACAATCCCGGCAGCGGCAGGACCTCAGGAGTCGGCGACCTGCGAGGGGCGTATCCAAACGTGCTTATTATAGGCGTCCCCGGGCGGATAGCCGGCGCACTGTCGCTGCTGGATAACGACATCGCTACATACCTGCTGCCCACCTACCAGGCCAACCCCGACGAAATGCGACGGCTGGCCCAGGAAATCCAGGCCCTTCCGGACGTTCCGCAGCTGAGCGTCGTCAGCAGCTGGCCTGAGATCGAGGCCGCCGTCGTCCACGAGCTTCGGCACTCGCCCAGGATTTTCGCAGAGAACCTCCACCAACTGGCAGAGGAAATCGAACGCCGCCAGAAGCGAGACAGCCGCCGCCAGTAGCCCAGCCCTCGGCCGGTGGCCCGGGTTCCGCCAATGCCTGTCAGCAAAGTGCCTGAAAGGCCAGCTCGGTCCTGCAAAACCTTTGAGGTTCTTTCACATGGACCAAACGTCCTGTCTTCACCTCACCCACGCAATAGGCCCGTAATAAGGGAGAACGCGGCCCTTATTCAAACTGCCCGTTACCCCCGGAAACAACAGTTATAATTCCCTCGGACAGCAATTCTTCCTGTGGCGTTGCAGCGGGCACGTCAGACAGGGGGTGGGTGAAGAAGAACTGAGGACAGCATGGGCCCGATGGCCTGGCCTCGGACAGGAGCTAAGCCACCGGGCCCGAAGTTTCCGAAAGATCCACGCGCCCGCCGCCGAAAAACAGTTGTCGAGCCATCAACAATAGTGTAACTTTCCTTTGACGGTGAGAATAAGGCAGCGACCGGCCAAGCTGCCGTACAACTGCTGTCGTGGGACGCACTTCCGGTGTTTGCTGCGAATTGCAGGAGATGCTTATGCATGCCGATCAGCCCAGACAGGTCCCATGCCCGGCCTGCAGCACTTTGCTTGACGCCCCGCCGGGCAGCGCCGGCAAGTTCGCCCGATGTGGAAAATGTCAGTACCGCTTCCAGATTCCCGCCGAACCGGCCGACGCCCAGCTCAGCGAGGATGAGCTCCTCTCGTTGCTGGCCGAGCAGGAAGATGAAGTAGACCTGGAGGCTGAATCGGAGCTCACCGAATCCCCTGATGCGAGCATGAGCACATTCGCCGCTGCCTCGGGCGGCCCGGTGGCCACGATGCACATTCTGAAGGTGCGCCCCAACGGCGTGCTGCTGGACTTCCCCGCCGAGTACCTGCTTGATAAGCACTTTCGATGCGCCATTCCGCGGACCTGCATGTGCTGCGGCACGCGGGCGAACCTCATGCCGCACCTCATAAGGTTCGTACCCCGGCCCGATGCCGATGCCGACTCCGCCGCCAAGCCGGTCGAGGCCTCCCTGGCCATCAAGGATCCCACGCTCATGCGGCTGGACAACATGGAGCTGCTCAGGCACCTACCGGACGTGTCCGACACCTTGCCTCCGGCGAACCATCCGATGCCATACTGGGTCTGCGACCGCTGCCGCGACGTCGGCCTGGTCTCCGGGCAGATCAAGGTCGACCCCGCCACCCAACAGGGGACCTGCTGGCTTTTCATCCGCAGCACACGTCGATGCGAAGAGTTCATCCGCGCCGCAGCCGGTGCGGACGTGCCGGGCCTCGACAAGCTCCACGAGCTCAACGAGTCGGGCAGGCAAAACCCCTGGGACCTCGTGCCGGAGTCCGTCCAGCACCGTCTGCAGCAATGGTTCCGCCCCGAAGAAGGCGAGCATTTTCTCGGCTACACCCCCGATCGAGCGCACAACCGAACGGAGGACGGAATGGCTGGTGTGGTCATCTCAAACAAGCGATTCATTTACCACACGCAAAGGCGGCACCTGGAAGCCAGGGCCTCCGAACCGCTGCAACTGCTGCTGGCTATGGGACGCGACATGGGCCAACTCGACATCAACACCCCCACGTGGGATATGAAGCGGATGAAAGTGGACGCCGCCGGCATCCGCGTCCTGCGGCGGTCCCTGACCATGGGTAAGTTCAAAGTCGCGTGGAAATAGACGGGGTGCGTTCGACGCGATGGGTGTCCTGAGTCTCCCGGAAGCGCGATTCCGCGGGGCGGGGCACCGTAATGCGCGCGGCGGATTCCTGTCTGTCCTGCCGCCTAGGATTTCTTCTTCCTTCGGCGGCGACGGCGCTTCTTGCTGGAGCCGTCTTTCCGCTCGCCGTGGGGTGCGCCTTCCTGCCGGGGCCCTCTACCACCGGCGGTTTCACCCGTGCTGACTGCTGATTCGCCCGCGCTGACTGCCATGTCTGAGCTTTTGGACGCCTGGCCGGGCGAGGGTTGTCTCGTCTGAACCCCTTGCGCGCCGGGCTGGGCCTGCTGGGCGGATGACTTTTTCCTTCGCCCACGGCGGCGCTTTCCCCGGGCCTCTGGAGCAGGTTGGGCGGGCTGCTCGGCGGGCCCTGCCTGCGCCTGCGGAATCTCGCCTGTTTCCGCGGGCGGGGCGTCGTCGTCCGGCTGATCGGGCTCGTCGTCCGGCTGGCGCCAATCGGACGTATGCTCCGGCGTGGTCGAGCGGCGGGCCGCCCTCGCGCCTTCTGCCCAGGTGAGCCGCTGTGAAACCGTCGGCGGCTCGACGTCGCGGGCGATGATCTCTTCTGAGGTGATGATGGCCTCGCTGTTGTCGGGCAGTTGCAGGCGGACAAGCTGCGTCAGGATGTCAGTATCCACCACCTGCCCTATCAGTGAGGCCGTCTGCACCCAGGAGTTCTTCTTCGGCAGGTACTTTCGCAGTTCCTTGTAGCTCTCGTCCTCGTAGCGGAGGCAGCACATCAGCCGGCTGCATCGGCCTGATATTTTCAGCGGGTCCAGCGTGGCTTTTTGAAGCTTTGCCATCCGCATCGACACCGGCTGGAGCTCCTTTATGAAGGTCTGGCAGCAGCACTGCCTCCCACAACGCTCGAAGTCGCCGACCAGCCTCGCCTCGTCGCGGGCGCCCACCTGGCGAAGCTCAACCCGCACGTGGTACTGGCTCGACAGCCTGCGGACCAGCTCGCGAAAATCCACGCGATCTTCGCTGGTAAAGTAGAACACTATGCGCTCGCCGCCGAGCAGGCTCTCCATCGTCACCAGCTTCATGTCGAGCTTGAGATCGGCGATCTGCTGGCGGCAGAACGCCATCTGCTCGCCGACTTTCTCAGCCAGTGTGCGGGCGTCGGCGAGGTCCTGAGTGTTGGCGATCCTCAGCAACTTGCCAGACATGCGAAACGGGTACTTCGGGCCGTTGGCGGCGACGTACTTCATCATCTGCTGCTGGGAGGTACAACCGTAGCTGCTACAGCCGTCGCCGCAACCTTCATCTGCTTCCGCGCATCGCCCGTCCGCGTCGCCGGGCGTGCCGGCGGCGATCGGGTCGCCAGCCGGAGCGTAGATGCGCGTCACGACCTTGCCCAGCTCAACGCCTCGGTCGCTGCGGATGACCACGTCGGCGCCGACGGCGGGCGGCGTTTCAAGATGATGCTCGAACAAACCTGTCTGCAGCATCGCGCCGTATCGCACGATGACGGTCGCCTCGTCGGAGGACAGATCCTTCTGTAGCTTCTTGAGGTATTGCGGGTCGGCGGTCGGCAGCGCCAGCGGCTCACCGGGCTCGACGGATATTCTGGACGACCTGGGCCGGGCTGTCGCAGTAACCGACTCGCGGAACGCCCCGGAAAGGCGATGGTCAGGCACGATGTCCAGCGACGATTCGTCGGTCCACTGGTCTTCCGATTCGTCATCGGGCGGGGGTTTCGGCGGGGCCGATTTTTCGGCAGCGAGCGGCACGGGCCGGCCTGGGCCGGCAGGCTCCGGCAACGGCTGTCTTACACCGGGGCGCTGCGTATCGGCTCGTCGAGGCTGGTGCTGTTTGGTCTGCGGCGGAGCATCCGGGACTGCGAGCTTTCCCAGATCCAGCGGGTCGGACTCGTCGATCCTCGACTTGGCTGGACCGGAGTCGGCGAGCTCCTTGGCTGCCTGGCGAACACGCTGGTCGAACAGGTCCTCGTCCCCGGCCGGGCTTGTAGTTAGAGGCGCTTCCCAAGGCGGGGTGAGCTGCTTGCTGTTGGCGGGCTTTTGCGCGTCGGGCTCCAGGCCAAACAATTCGGCGATGTTGGCCTTCTGCTTGGTGGCGTCGGCATCGTCATTGGCCCGGGGAGTTTGTAGCCAAGGCGCGGGCGGGGGAGGTTGGGCCGGCTGGTCAGCGGCGCGCTGTTCGGACAGGTCGTCCGGGGGCGTCGTATCGGACATTCGACCGGCTCCAATATATGTCCGCGGCGGCCCGCGGGTTGAAGCGATTTTTCGGTACCCGGCCCGTCACCGGGGTCCATACGCCCAAGGGCGTCAGGCAAGGCCGACACTTCCGGCCCGCCGGCAGCGTCACATCCGCACAATGCGGCAGCGACATCGTGCGTATGATTATAATCAATGTCAGTCAAAGGTTGTAGCATTTTTTTCGACTGAATCATTGGCTTTCCGGGTAGCGACGGATCGGCGACAGACAATATAAGGCTATTATTTTTAGACCATTATATTTCATTATGTCTGTTTGCCACATGGGTTGGCTTTAGGGCGAAGAATAGCGCTTGCCCGTGGAGGCCGACGTACGATATTTTGGCAATATTGCCCCATTTGGGGCGTTATGCGAGTTGTGAACCATGGATCCTCAGCAATTGCGTGAGATAATCGCCTCCGCCCAAGCCGGCGAAGCCGAGGGATTCCAGGCATTGCTTGAGGCGTTCGGTCCAAGATTATACGGTTTTTTTTTCAAGGCTACTAATGACCACCACGTGGTCGAGGATTTGCTGGGTGAGATCTCACTTCGGCTTGTGAAGAAGCTTAAGAAGTATGATCACCGAGACAGGTTCGAGCCATGGCTGTTTCGAATCGCCGCAAATATGGTTCGAGATCGCATACGACGGCTTGCCAGCCGACCCCGGCCTGTGAGTCTTTCGGCAATAGACGATTCGGGCAGGCCGTTGGGCGACCGGCTGGCTGGGCAAAGCGAGTCCGCCGAGAGCCGGATGCTGTCAGTGGAGATGAGCGAGAAACTCACCTTGGCGCTGCAGACGCTGGAGGAAACGACGCGGGAAATGGTGTTGTTGAGATTCTTTGGCGAGCTGAGCTTTAAGGAATTGGCTGATAGATTTGACTGCCCGATCGGGACGGTGCTGGCCAGGGTGCACCGGGCTTTGCGGGCGCTGAGGAAAGTAATGGACGATGCTGCAGTGGACTGACGAACAATATGGACGTGTAGCCAGGTACCTCGACGGGCAGCCAGTCGATCTGACGGGGCCGGAGCGCGACCTGGCGAAGGAGATCACGGACGGGGAGGTGCTAGTCACCGGGGGCATCGACGTGCGGCAGCTTCACCGGGCAATGGCGACGGCCCGACGGCAGATGTCGGTGGCACTGGCCCGGCCTCGTCGGCGCAAGATTTTCGCAGCCTGCTTTGCGGCTGGTGAAGTCGTCGCAGCGGCGGCGGTGCTGATAATAATGCTGACTGTCCGGGGCATGTCGCCGCCGGCGGTCACTCACAACGCTTTGGTCGACGCGCCGCTTGAGGTCATCAGCTCGCCTGCCAATGGTGATATTGCCGAACAGATATTGCTGGTCCACCAGGATATCGATCTTCTGGAAGCGGAGATTTGCGCACCTGCGATCGACTTCGACCAGGCGAGTTTTGAGATTGACGAACTTCAGTTCGATCTGGAAGAATTGATGAATTATGAGCCGCCGGACTTCTTCCTGGAAGGATAGGCAGATCGTTTGGAGATATGCCGCCTAAAGGTGACAACCAATGAGCACTCGAACGAACATATCACTATCTTTTTTGGCAGTAGTGCTTTTTTCCTGCGCGGCGGCGATTGCCGAACCGCCCGTCGCCGAGCAGCCGGCAGCGCCGGCAGGCGGGCAGGCCATTCAAGAGAGCGCAGCCGAGCCTACTGACGGACAGCCGTCCGGCCATCCCGGAGGACCTGAAGTAATGCGCCTTCGCGGGCCAGCAGGGCGCCCAGGCCAGCGGCTTACAGAAGAGCAGGAAACGGAGCTGCTTGAGTTCCTCAAGGAGCGTCGGCCTAGCCGCTACGAGGAGATTATCAAGCTGTCGAACGAGGATCCGCGGCGTTACAGATTCGTCACAGCGCACATGTGGCAGTGGTATCAGCAGTGGAAGCACATGTCGTCCGAGGCCCAGGATGCAGCTATCGTGGAACATGATTTGCGTGTTGAGACTTACCTTGCTCTCAGCAGATGGCACGATGAGACGGATCCCCAGCAGAAGGAGAAACTCAAGGGCGAGCTTCGCACGACCCTGGAGCGTCACTTCGAAGCCGAACAGAAGCTGCGTCAAGTGCAGCTAGCCGAGCTTGAGCAGCGGATCGAGGATGTTCGCCAGGAGATCCAACAGCGGGAGCAGGATCGCACCAAGATCGTCGACGAGCGGCTGAATAGAATGCTTCGGCCTCGTCGTCAGCGTCAGGACGAAGAGAAGCCCGACGGGCCCGCACCGCCGCCTGAAGGGGAAGAGCCGCCTCCGCCGCCGGGCGAGATCGGCCAGGAGTAGGTTTACACCGGCTCATGGGACCTATGGATTCACCAACGCCCGCGGGGGACAGCGGCAGCCCTTTCTCCAGCGCGACTATCGATCGCGTCGGCAATTCGGGAGGTCGGTGGGTCTTGCCGGGCGGGCAACTGTTGCTGCCGCGAGTTTTCGGTCTGTGCCGGGGTGTGAAGCGTGCGCTGGCTATGCTTGACGCAGCCGTCACCGAACATCAGGGCCGGGGCGCCAGATTGTTTTTGCTTGGGGAGATCATCCACAACCCGTGGGTTAACGCATTCTTTGAAGCACGCGGCGTGCGAAGTTTGACCCGAAACCAACATGCCGATCTTGAAGCGATTATCACGGGCGACGATTGCGCGATCATTCCGGCTTTCGGAGTTCCGCTGCCGGTCGAGCGACGTCTGCGAGCGATCGGCTGTGAGATCGTGGATACATCGTGCGGCGACGTTCGCAGGCTGTGGCGGTGGGCTGAACAGGCTGCGGGTGAAGGATACGGCGTTGTCATATTCGGCCGGGCCAATCATGACGAGACTGTAGTCACCAAGAGCCGACTTGCCGAAGCCGGAGGTCGATATGTCGTGGTGGGGAACATTGAGCAGACACGGCAGCTTTGCGACCTGATCGGCTCCGGCGACGAGAAGTCGGTTTTCGCCACGATGTTCGACGCTTCGACAACAAATGCCGAATCGTTAAGGCCGTTTGAGAGGATCGCACAGGTGAGCCAGACCACGATGCTCTACGACGACACGAGGGAAGTCCGGCGGCTTTTGCGGGATTCGCTTTGCCGGCGGTTCGGCGAGGACGAGGGGGCCGGTCGCCTGTTGTTCGAGCCCACAGTCTGCCGGGCTACGCAGGACCGCCAGGCAGCCGCCCTAGAACTATGCAGGTCCGGGTTGGACCTGGCAATCGTCGTTGGGGGTTTTGGGTCATCAAACACCCACCACCTGTACGAGCTTGCCCGCGAGTGTGTGCCGGCGTGGTTCATTGAAGACGCCCAGGCGATTGGCGATGAGGGGGAGATACTGGCGATGGGCCCTGCCAGCGGGTCACCGGCAGTCATGACGGACTGGCTTCCCAAGAGGCGCCCCCTGCGGATCGGTGTGCTGGCCGGGGCGTCAAGCCCGGACGTCGTGGTGGGGGGAGTGCTAGAAAGACTCGCTCAACTCCTGTCGTAACGGGCGATCATTTGGAGGGGATGTCGACGAGCTGATAGGCAAATTCCCGCCAGCCTTCCTCGAAGGTCTCCATATCTTTGGAAATGTAGTGGCGGAACGCTGAGATAGACAGCTGCTGACTGAAACTCTCGGGGTTTTGTCGCATTGGATTTATATCATCAGCAGTCATGCCGATAGTTTCGTACAGTTTGCCGTCCTGGGCGTCCTGAAGCATTTGGTGAAAGCCGCTTCTGTATTCTCCCAGGCTGCGGATGTAGAGAATCAGCGACCAGAGCTGTCCGTAGTAGCCTGTGCTCTGTCCCGGCTTTCTGCTTATAGCGTCGGCGCCGTTCATTTGGAGCAGGTCGTCGAGGCCCACCCAGTAGCTCTGGATAATGGCTTTTCTCAAGTCGGCGTATCGATGAACATTCTTCTCCGGGGTGAAAAGCACCGTGTTGTTATACAGGTCGATGCCTTCTGCGACCGTGCATAGTCCCTCTTCAGCCCATATCGGTATTCGATCCTTCAATCGTCCCCAGAGGAATTGGTGCAGCCCTTCATGCGAGGCGACCGCCAGGGTGGGAATGGGCCCGATGTTCCACAACACGCAGACGCCATTGAGACAGTATCCACCGGCGTCCAGTTGCAGGTAAAGCTTGGCCTGGTCGCCGAGGCGATGCCGGGTTAGGTCAGCCCATTCATCCTTGGTGCCCAGGACGTACATATCCAACGGCTGAGGGGAATCAGCGGGGAGCAAGTGCGTCAGCGAGACATAGTTGCCATGAGCGGCCTCCATGAAGCCGGGCAGGTATTGATTCAGCATCGGATCGCGGACGGTGGTGTAAATGCGGTAGTTAGCTGTTTGAACCACCTGGCCGCCATTCCAGGAGTCGCGCTGCGCGTCAACGGTCAAGGAGACGCCTTCGATCGACTCGGCGCCCCGGCACCCGAGAAGAAAGAACACCAGTAAGGTGGTCGCCATGTATCGTCGTGCGTTCATCTCCGCATTGTAGTGTATCGGTGGGGGTTGACATAGGCAGTTTCTCTTCGCTGGGATGGGCGAGCCGCTTGCGCGAGGCGATTGGAACGGGCGGGAAATTCAACTGGCCTGGCCAGCGCCCTGTGGATATCATTATTGTTTTGCGGCATTGGTGGTGGCTGCTCGCTCGAGCAGATGACAGCGGGGCGATGATCTAAAGGAGCATGTCTGATGAATACTCGCATGCTGACTATCTGGCTGTGTGTGGTGTGTGTTTCACTGCCGGCGGCGGGGCAGTATCCCCTGGCGGGTCGCGTTCCGGCTGAGTCGTTTGGCTATGTGGGCTGGGCGGGGCGAAGCCTGACATTCGACGGGTCGATGTTGGGGCAAATGCTCAACGAGCCGATGCTGGCGACGATTGTGGAGACGCTGAGGGAGGCGTTGGTTGAGCGCATGCCGGAGGAGATACTCCAAAGGCAGGCTGTCGAGCACGCCTTTGACATCGTTTTGCTGGCCTGGCAGCATCCGATCGCAGTTGCCGTTCTGCCGCCGGCTGAGGACGGGCCGCCGACGCCGACGCCCATGCTGATAATCGATCTTGGCGAGGACCGGGAGAGCTTTGCGGAAAGCCTGGCCAGCCTGCTGACGGCGGCAGGTGTGGAGACCGAAGAGCTGCCGGTCGGCCCGCTGACCTGCCAGGTGATCCAGACCCCCGGGCCACCGGTCATGTTTGGGTATGCCGAAAACCTGTTGGTGGTAACGCTGAATCCGGAGCTGATTCTGCGGATCAGCGAGTTAACGGAGGCGGACTCGTTGGCGACGAACGAGCAGTTTTGCGCGTCCATGGATGTCGTTGACGGCGACGATGTCCAGGCGGCGTTCTACATGGATTTCGCAGCGCTGCGGGAAACGATCAACGGGTTGTTGCCGCCGGCACCGGCGGAGGAGGAAGGGAGCGTCCAGACGAAGTGGGATATCTTTAACAGCGAGGGCATCGAGGGGTTCTGGCGGGCGATGGGGTTGGACGAGACGACTGTGATAGCCGGCACGATGCGAATCGTGGACCGGCAGTTTCACACAAAGGTGCGGGTGTTTTCGCCCGCGCCGCACCGCGGCTACCTGATGCTGCTGGCCGGCAAAGCCATAACGGACGCCGACCTGGCGGGTGTACCCGCCGATGCGGACCTGTTGGCGGTGGCAAACATCTCGCCGACGGAGGTGATGGTTGAGTTGCGCCGCGCGATTGACGTGCTCGACCCGGCGGGTCAGGAAGGCGAAAGTCTGGCGGATGAATTCGAGAAAACCTTGGTGGAGTTTGAAGAGCAGTTCGGTTTCTCGTTGGAGAACGACCTGCTGGCGAGCCTGGGCGACACATGGACGGTCTGCAGCGCAGCCTCGCAGGGAGGATTTCTTACCGGCACGGTGCTGTCGGTGGAAGTAACGGACCCGGACAAACTGGCGGAGGTTATCGCCGCCATTGAGGAACTGTCCGGCCCCTCGCCGGTAGAGGAGGAAACCGAGGAGCCGACCCACGTCCGCAGCAAGAGCTTCCGGGTAGAGACCATGCAGGTCGGGCAGACGGAGGTGCATTACCTTGCGGGCGGGTTCGACGGCATAGCGTCTCCCATTGCGCCGGCGTGGGCGATTCACGAGGGGCGGGTTCATTTTGCGATGTGGCCGCAGGTGCTGGTGACGGTATTTCAGCGGGAGTCGGTCGAGCCGCTGGCTGAGGACCCACAGTTTCTGGAATACCGCGGGAAGGTTGCGGCGGATCCGTCGATGCTGGTTTACATGAACACGCCCGCTATCGCGAGGCAGCTGTATGGTTGGGTGCTGATGGGCGGCACGATGGGCACTAATGCGCTGGCAGGGGCAGGCATTCCCGCTGACCCTTGCTGGGTACCTTCGCTGGCTGCCATCGAAAAGTACATAAGCCCGGAGATATCGGCCGTCAGCTCCGACGAAGACGGGATTACGATGGAGAATGTCTCGTCAGTGCCATTCATAGCAAGAACCCAAGTGGCCATCCCGGGAATGCTGGCTGCTGGGGTTTTGCCGGCGGTGTCTCGTGCGAGGGAGCAAGCTTACCGAGCTGCAAGTATGAGCAACCTTAGGGGGTTGGCCGTCGCCTATATGGCCTACGAGATGGACAACATGTCCGCGCCAGAGGACCTGGCCGCCCTTGTTAGCGCGGAATACATCACGACCGATATGCTGAGATGCCCCCACAACAAGGACGCCCCGCCCACTTGGGAAGAGGGGGAACTGGTCGGAGAGTCGGACTACGTATACATAAGGCCCACGTCCGAGGAAAATCCCGGCGAGAGAGTTCTCTTCTACGAACGGCCTGAGCATTACAGCGGGCAGGGGACGGTTGTGGCGTTTTTGGACGGGCACGTGGAATTCCTGACGATGGACGAGTTCCAGGAGGCGCTGGACTACACGAACGCAGCCAACGCCACGGAAGGCGAGCATGAAGAGTCGGGGCAAAGCACTGACGATCAGTAAGCGCGGGGCCTCCCCTGCAAAGGGCGTGGTGTTAATTGCCGAGGATGTTCTATCGCCGGATGATCAGGCTACAGACCGGTCTTAAAGGGGTCTTTGGGCTTTTTGGGGCGATGTCCTCTGGCGGCTTTACCGGGCATTTCGACTGTGGTTTCGATAGCGGCCTGGATCTGTTCCTGCCTGCGGATGTGCCTTCTGACGGCCCACTGGTCGAGCAAACCGGCCGCTGTGGAGGCCATGAAGTACAGCGTCAGGCCTGACGCCGCGGGGTAGAAGAACACCAGCATCATTCCCGGCATCATATACTTCATCATTTTGGCCTGCTGGGCGGACTGCTGAGAGCTGGCGGCGGTCTGTCCGGTCATCTGGGGGTTGGTCTTGGTCTGCAGGAACATCACGACGCAAAGCAGAATCGGCAGCAGGTTGAATGAAGTTCCGATAAGCGGCAGAGGCTTGGACCAACTGAACAGCGCGTCGGGGGCGGCGAGGTCGGTTATCCATACCGGCAGGAAGGCCGCGTGACGTAGTTCCACCGAGGCGTTGATTCCGGTGTACAGGGCGATGAGAATCGGCATCTGCAGCAGCATCGGCAGACAGCCAAGCAGCGGGGTGGCTCCTTGCTCCTTGTAGACCCGCATCATCTCCTTGTTGAGGGTGTCCTTGTCGTCGGCATATTTTTCCCGCAGCTTTTGTATCTGCGGTTGAAGCTTCTGCATCTTCATCATGGACACCTGTGACTTCTTCGTAAGGGGATGCAGGCAAAGCCGGACAAGCAGTACCAGGACGATAATCGCCAGTCCGTAGTTGTCGAAGGTCACTTCGGCGATGACTTTGAGCAGCCACATCACGTTGAGGGACAGCCAGCTCATCGTGCAGAAGCAGCCGCCGAACTCGATGGTTGAGAGGAAGTTGAGGCGGTGGTAGATCGGCTTGAAAAGGGGATTGTCCTTATCGGTGAATATACTTCGGTCCTTGGGTCCGGCGTACACGGAGAAGTTGACTTGCCTTTCTTGCGTTGACGAGAGCTTTATTGCGCCTGCGGCGCCGACAACGACGCCGGTAAGGTAGACAGGTTCGTCCTTTCGTTGGGCCGACTGAATATAGAAGCCTCCGTGCCATGATTCAGCAACCACACCGACGTCATCGTTCTGGGCTTGCCTTTCCTCGGGCTTTAGGTACATCAGCATCGCGAAGTACTTGTTTGTGGCGCCTGCCCAGACAACCGGGCCGGTGTCATCGGCCTGGCTGAGCGGAATGCGCTGATTCGGCGACATTTGTTTCATCAGGCGCTTGCGATTCTCGAACTTTACTTCGACGACGTCGTCGGCGGGCTTGAAGCGTCCGTATGCCGCGCGGCGGTTGTCCATACGGGGGTCTTCCTTGTGCAGGCCTGTCGGACCTATCTGGTCGAAAGTGACACTGAGGTCATGCTGAGAAAGGTTCACCAGTTGGACGGAAATATCGATGGTGTAGTCCTTGGGATTGACTGTATAGGACTTGTAGATTCGGAGCACGGCCGTTTCATCGGAGGGGGTTTGGCCATAGTAAAGCGTGTAGAAGAACGCAGCGGTATTTGGCTGGTTGTTGTCGGCTGGGGCGAGCCGCCATCTGCGGCCGGAAAGGTCCACCTTGACTGAGGCGATTGATTCTTCGTTTTCAAGAATGCGCACCGACACTTCGCCGATCGCCAGAGCGCCGACAGGTCGATCATTGACGGTAACCGGGCTGCAGAGGGTGTAACGACCAAGGTACTTGTTGGGCTCGGCCGATCTGGCGGTGTCATAGGCGGCGGGATTTTCCTGATACAGACGCTTATCGGCGACGGTGGTGAAGTAATCGGCAAGGGCGGCGTTCTCCATGGCTGCCCCTACGTTGGTCAGTCGGCACAAGAGCTTGAAGCCACTGCCCGGATCGGTTGATCCGATCGTTATTTCCTCGGGGCCTGTCCCGCCGGTGCCGTACCATTGAACCATGGGCTCGTGAGATTCAGTGGGGGATTGAGCAGTGATTTGCGGAGAGGAGTCGGGCTGATCAGGAGGCTGATCGGGTGCGTCGGCACCGGGGTAAGGCTGGTTGGCGGGGGCTCCTGAGATAGTTTGTGGCTCAGCGGGTGGGGGATTTGTTTCTTCGAGCGGGGCGGAATCGGCAGACGGATCTTTGACGGCCTTCGGACTTTCCGCCGGGGCGGATATTTGTGGCGTATCGGCGGGCGCTGCGCCCTGGGGCGTGGGAGGATTCTGGGCCCTTATAAGCACCAGGCCGCCTGCGACGGCGGCGACCAGCAGGACCAGAGCGAGTATCAGTCGTTTGGCATCCACATGCAGCTCCTCATCGTCCGTCCTTCAGGCGAGTTCCGAGATAGTCATCCAATTCGCCGATGGCGAAGACTTTTTCCATCGTGGTTTCGCAGTCATACGGCACCCGGACAAATTTGACAATATCGGGCTCGACGACAACATAGCTGGCGCGGTTATCGCGGTCTCGCGGCTGGCCGACCGAACCGACGTTTATGAGCGCCTTGTGATTGGGCGACACTTCGTAGACGTTTTCTAGCTCCTCGGGGCTATAGAAATCCGGCGTTTCCAGGAAGACTCCCGGCACGTGGGTGTGCCCAATAAAACAGATGTGCTCGAACCTTTCGAACAGTCCGAGGATTTTATTGGCGCTGTTGTATACGTCGTCGGGAAACACATACTCGTTTACGGGCCGGCGCGGACTGGCGTGCACGAACTCCATTTCAGAGATGCCCAGGTCCTCGGCCTTTATCGTATGTTTCACTTCCAGCGCTGCCAGGAAATCCCAGCGGTTATCTCGTTTGGTGGTGTCCGGCTCGACCTCCAGTTGCTCTCGAGTCCAGAAGGCAGCGGCCTCTGCGCCAACGTTGAAGTATTCCGGCTCGTACATTACGGCGAAGTCATGGTTGCCCATAAGGGTCATGACGGATTTTTCGATGAGCAGATCGATACACTGGCACGGGTCCGGGCCGTAGCCGATCACATCGCCGAGGCAGATGATTCGCTCGACGTCGCGGTCGGCAATGTCGTCCAGGACGGCGGTCAGCGCCTCGATATTCGAGTGTATATCACTGATAATCGCCAGCATTTGGCAGTATCTCGCGGTTAGGAGGGCAAGTGAGTCATGCTATCTGGCAGGCGGGAGGGTGTCAAACCCGTTTGGGCGGATGATGGCCATTGGAAAGCCTCGATGCCTGGCCTTACAATCAAAGCGGCAAGGTAAGATGAGCAAGGAAATATCCATCGCGATAGAGACATCGTGCCGCGAAGGCGGCGTAGCGCTGGGGCGCGGTGAGGAGCTGGTTGGCGAGGTGAAGTTCGACGCTCACGGCAGGGCCGCTGCGCAGCTTGTCACGGCGCTGGACGAACTGTTGTCCGGTGAGGGTGTTCGGCCTGGTGACGTCGGCGAGGTGTATGTATCTGTGGGTCCCGGCAGCTTCACGGGCGTGCGAGTGGGCGTAACGGTGGCCCGGACACTTGCCCAGACAGTTGGGGGGATTCAGTGTGTAGCCGTGCCGACATCCCTTGCTGTGGCCGAGCGAGTCGCCGAAGTGGAATGGGCGGACCTGGCGGTGGTGCTGGACGCCGGCGACGGACGGATATACGCAACTCGGTACACTCGCCGGAACGGGGTGATCGTGCGGGCGTGCGAGCCGGCGGTAGCTGAGCCGGGCGAGTGGTTGGCGACGGCGCCGCGGCCGATTTTGCTGACCGGCGAGGGACTGGGTTATCACGAGCTCGCCGGCAGCGGCGTGGAGTTTACCGATGCAGCCATCCGCCAGTCGAACGCGAAAAGCGTGTGGCGCGTAGGAAGGCGGCTTGCAAGATCAGGCGATTTTACCGAATATAATAAACTCTTGCCGATCTACGCCCGCCCGGTCGAGGCTGTCAGGCTGTGGCAGAAGCGACAGTCGCGGCGTTAGGCTGGCGGTGTCGCTGATGTCGGTGGAGGGCTAGAGGACGGAAAGGCCTAGCAGATGATGGTAAGCGTTAAGCCGCAATTTTCGATTTTCCTGGTCAACAAGCCGGGCGTACTGGCCAGTGTTACTTCGATGCTTGCCGAAGCCAAGGTGAATATCATTGCCCTTGCGATGATGGATTCCGTGGAAAACGGCGTGCTGCGTTTTATCTGCGACGACCCGGACGAGGCCCGAACGGTGCTGAACTCCAGCGGGGACAACTGGACGGAAACGGATGTGATTGTGGTGGAGATCCGAAACGAACCGGGCGCCCTGGCGAGCATAGCGCTGAGGCTGGCGCGGGCGAATATATCCATCGCCTACGCCTATGTAACCGGTGGCGTGGGGGACGGTAGGACAAACGCGATTTTCAAGCCCTCCGATACAAAGCTGGCGCAGAAGGTCCTGGCGGAAAAAGACGCGAAGTAGCGTGCCGGCGCGCGGCATGGGGGGCTGTGCGGGCGGGGTCAGTCGTTCTTCATTATCTCCCGCAGCACGGAGGTGGCGTAGCAGCCGGAAGAGCAGGTGAAAGCGAGCTCGATGTACTCACCGATTTCATCGGCGCCACGCGACATGGCGGCCTGGCCTAAGGCGAACCGCAGGGGCCTGCGCGCACCCTTTGCCTTTAGGGGACCGGTGGAGCGGAATTGCTCAAGATGGATTCCGCGAGCATCCATCACGCCGCGTTCAATCTCGCCTGGCTGGCCCTGGGCAAGCTTTGCCCGGTAGCCGACCACAGGCCCGGTGGGGCTTATTTCGAACGCCCTCGCCCGGGGCTGTTCGAGGTCGGCGTTTTCCACCAGGAACAGGCCGTTCGTGTCGGTTTTCTGGGCCCAGTCGCCGGTCATCACTCGGTCGATCGTGTCGATGCGGGCGGTTAGGACTTCGTTGAAAAGTTCGCTCTGGAAGGCCGAGATATACAGCCGCTTCATTCGCTTGTCGATGGCGGCGACGGCGGGGCCTGGATGTTGGCGTTTTCGGTAGGCCGCCAGTGCGCGTCGCTCGTTGGAGTAGTGTCTGGGCCAGAGCGTTCGGGCCTTTTGGAAGTCGCCTGCGTCGAAGGCCTGCCTAGCCGTGCGGCAGTCGGGGGGGTCGTGGTCGGCGGGCCTGCCCAGGAATATCGCTATGAATTCCTGGATGTCGTTGCGCACAAGAGCTTCACCCAATGAGCCGGTGTCGCCCCGCAGGCCGAATCGCTGCGGGCCGAAGTAATTCGGCACCCCTCGCCGGCGGAGTTCGCTGAGCACATTTTCAGCGGCGGGCAGTTGCGAAGAGGACACGCCTCGAATGCGTATCGTGAAGCAGTTGCCAGCCAGATGGCCGGGGCGGAGCTTGTTTGTGTGGCGGTCCACGTGCTCGATGGCGATCTGCCTATCGCGGTAGGCCTGCAGCCTGGCTGGGTCGGCATGCTCCAGGCTCATCCACTGTGTGGTGACGGCATGGGCGTCTTTCAGGCCCGCGAAGCCTACATCGGTGCGCCGAACGTGCATGTAGTCGGCGATGCGTTCGACGGCAGCCGGCGTCGGAATGCCGACCTTTCGCAGGCGAAAGTAGACGTGGGCGCCTTGTCCCGAAGGGCGATAGAGGGGCATTTCCTCAACGCGAAAGTCCTCGACGCGCTGCTTGATGAGCCCGCCTACGCCCGGCAGGTGAGATGTGAGATACGGCAGTGTCACTGCATGTTCCTACGCGTACATGGGCGTATCAGATTGGCCGGCGAGCTTGTTGGCGAGCCTTGCCAGCGTGAAGAGGAAATCGCTCAGGCGGTTAAGGTACTGCATGACGACTGGCGGAACGTTTATCCCGTTGTCAGCGGCAGCTACGACGCGTCGTTCTGCGCGTCGGCTGACGCTACGCGCGACGTGCAGACGCGCGGCGAGTTCGGTTCCGCGTGGGGCGATAAAATGCTGCAGAGGGGGCAGTTTTTCGGCTGCGGCGTCGATGGCCCGCTCCAGGTCGGCGACGCACTTGTCGTCGAGGCCGACGTTGCCGGGTTTTTCCGTTCCGCAGGCGGCAAGGGCCAGGCCGACTTGAAACAATCTGTTCTGGACGTCGATGAGGGCCTGGCGGATTTCCTCGCCGGCCTTCACCTCAGCCAGGCACAGGCCGATGACGCTGCTGAGCTCGTCGATGTCGCCGACTGCTTCGACTAAGGTGTCGGATTTTCGGACGACCCGGCCATCGAGGCGGCGCGTCGATCCGCCATCGCCATCCCGTGTGTATATCTTTGCGTTCATTGTTCCGTCGCTTTCATTCAGGTGCGTCGGCCTATAGAATACGCGCGGCTGCCTGGCGGCGGCAAGGACCGAGCATGACCGAGCGTATCGACGCCATTCGGAAACTTCTGGCCAAGACACCGGATGACGTATTCCTGCGCTACAGCCTGGCGATGGAGCTTGTGGCCGGAGAGAAGTTCGAGGAAGCGGTGGGCGAGTTCGATCGGTGCATCGAACTGGACGAACAGTATCTGCCGGCGTACGTGGAGGCGGGCAAGGCCTGTCGATCCGCCGGGCAGAACGATAAGGCGGGTGCGTACCTCAACAGGGCTATGGTCGTAGCGGAGCGGCTGGGCGACGGGCACAGTCAGGACGCAATCCGACAGCAACTGCAGGGCCTGGGGCTGTAGATTTGCGGGCTTTACCATCGCCGCCAGCACCAAGAAATTCGTCACCTGAGCGGCGCGACGAAGATGGTTGCGCAATACCAAGCTGCAACAGGTGTTATGTGGTTGGGGAATGGGGGTTTTGCGGCGATTTCATCTGGAAATCGCCAACAGTTTTTGGGACAATAAAACGTTGGAAATGATCGTGTTATCGAGTTCGGGCCCGGGCTGACGGCTTGGGCGGAAAGCATGGTTAAAGGAGTTGACATTTGGCCACGGAAAAGGCCCAGACGAAGAAGTCGCCCATAGCGGGCGTATACGACGAGGGGATGATCAAAGTGCTTCGCGGCCTGGAGGCCGTGCGAAAGCGCCCGGGCATGTACATTGGTGACACGACCCCTCGTGGTCTGCACCATCTTGCCTACGAGATCATCGACAATGCGATTGACGAGGCCATGGTCGGCCGATGCTGTGGGATCGATGTTGTCATTAATCCCGACGAGTCCGTTTCCGTTTCCGACGACGGAATCGGCATTCCCGTGGGGCCTCACCCGACAGAAGGCGTGTCGACGCTGGAAGTGGTTTTTTGCCATCTTCACGCCGGCGGGAAGTTCGACCACCAGGCATACAAGGTTTCCGGTGGGCTGCACGGGGTCGGTGCGTCAGTGGTCAACGCGTTGAGCGAATGGCTGGACGTCGAGGTCTGTCGCGACGGCAAGGTACACATGATGGAGTTTGAGCGTGGCGTCAAGCGCGGGGAGATCAAGACTCTGGGCCAGACGAAGCGCACAGGCACGAAAGTGACCTTCAAGCCTGACGGCGACATATTCCCGGATACGAGCTTCAAGTACGAAGTTCTGGCAGGGCGGTGTCGGGAGCTGGCGTACCTGAACGAAGGTGTGCGTATAAGTATCAAGGACGAGCGCGACGACAAAGAAGAGGTGTTCCAGTACAAGAAAGGCCTGGCCGCGTTTGTCAGCCATCTGAATGAGGGCAAACAGACACTGCATAAGATCATCTCGCTGCACGCGGAGGACATTGAACACAGCCTGATAGCCGACATCGTTCTGCAGTACACGGACGGGTACACGGAGACGATTTTTTCTTTCGCCAACAACATCAATACGCTGGAGGGCGGCACGCACCTTTCCGGTTTCAAGAGCGCCGTTACGAGGACGATCAACGCGTACGCACGTTCGGCGAATTTGCTGAAGAAGGAAAGCAACCCGTCCGGGGACGACCTTCGGGAAGGCCTGACCGCGGTGATATCGGTGAAGGTTCCGGAGCCGCAATTCGAAGGCCAGACCAAGACCAGGCTGGGCAACAGCGAGGTGGAGAGCTTCGTAACGACGGTCGTAAACGAACAACTGGCGTCGTGGCTAGAGGAGCACCCCACAGAAGCCAGGCGGATCGTCAACAAGGGGCTTCAGGCGATGCAGGCCCGGGAGGCCGCCCGCAAGGCCCGCGACCTGACGCGTCGCAAGGGCGCATTGTCCAGCGGCTCGCTGCCGGGCAAGCTGGCTGACTGCAGGTCCAGGGACGTGGCGACGACGGAGCTTTTCCTGGTGGAGGGGGATTCGGCGGGCGGGCCCGCCAAGCAGGGGCGAGATTCCGCCACGCAGGCGATCCTGCCGCTGAAGGGCAAGATACTCAACGTCGAGAAGGCTCGGCTCGACAAGATCCTGAATTTCAGCGAAATTCAGACGATCATTTCCGCGCTTGGGTGCGGCATAGGCGAAGACGAGTTTGACATATCGAAGCTGCGGTACGGCAAGATCATAATCATGACCGATGCCGACGTTGACGGCAGCCATATCCGCACGCTGCTGCTGACTTTTTTTTACCGCTACATGAAGCCGCTGATCATCAACGGGCATGTTTTTATCGCCCAGCCACCGCTGTTTTTAGTAACCAGGAAGAAGGACAAGGAATACGTTCTGAACGAACAGGAGATGCGAACGGTGCTGACCAGCCTGGGCCTGAAGGAAACGGCGCTGCAGATTCGCGATGTCAGCAAGGCCAAGCCCGTTGTACTGGAGGAATTCACCGGGGCGAAGCTCGTGGAGCTGATCGACCTGCTGGATCAGTTGGCTGACAAGATTCGCATTCTGGATCGCCGCGGGTTGAGTTTTCGAAAAATCATGGACAATCGACAGAACGGGAACCCGCCGACCCACTGGTTGGTGATTGAAGGCAAGGACGTGTTTTGCCACGGCCAGAGAGAATATGACGAGCTGCTGCTGGCCAACACCGATGATCTGGAGGGAGACGGAGACGGCGATGGAGAGACGCAGAAAGTATCGCGCATCAGCAAGCGGGCTGAGCTTCACGAGGTGCGTGATATCATGAAACTGATATCGAAGCTGGAGAGTCGAGGGATCACTATAGAAGACTATTTCCTGAAGCGCGAGGAGATGGTCACCGGCGAGAGGCCGCCCGCCAAGTACGTTCTGCTGAACGAAGACAGCGAGATGCCGTTAGATAACGTCGCGGGTATCCTACCGGGCATACAGGAGATCGGGCACAAGGGCATCGAGATCAAGCGGTTCAAAGGCCTGGGCGAGATGAACTCAGACCAGCTATGGGAAACGACGATGGCACCCGACCGTCGCACGTTGCTTCGCGTCCGGGCTGAGGAAGCCGAAGAGGCCGAGCGGATGTTCTCGCTGCTGATGGGCGATGACGTGGCCTTGCGTAGAGACTTCATTGAGCGGCACGCATTGGAAGCCAAGGACCTGGATATCTAAGCGGGCCTTTGCAGTCACACTGAAGCTTGCCGTCCGGCACGCAGGCGCGGGCTGTCAGTTTCAGGGCGGGCGCTTTTGGCGTGCGTGCTGTGCGAGCTCGCTGCATTTCATCCACAGGATGTCGCCAGCCAGGTGTTTGGCCATTCGCTTCAGCAGCATTTGCAGCCCCCACAGGCCGGCGAATCTGCCGTTGGCGAACAGGGATTGCCAGTGAGTCAGGAGCGTGACGGGCAGGTGACTGTCGACGAGCCGCCGGACAGCGCCGGTTCGTCCATCACGGGAGAGCAGCGCATCTACTCCCGCCCGTGCCGACGCGCGAGCGGCCCGGAGGCTACGGGCGTACTGTGCATGCCAGAAGACATCCGGTGTATTTGCCGGCACTGAGGCGGTTATCAGGCCGCGACGGCGGTCCTTCCACGCCACCCAAGGCCAGGCCGCCTGATGACCTGCCAGACAGTGCAGGAAGTACCAGGACATTTTCTGCCGATGCGTCCGCCAGAACGCCTCGGCGATGCCCCGGGCATAAGCGAGCTCGTTTCCGGCCCCGGTGGACCAGGGCGAGGTAACCCCGTTTGAATGCAGGCCGACATTGTCCAGAATGCGAATCGCCAGGGCAATATAGTCGGCGATCTGCTCAGCCGTGGCGCGAGAGACCCATGTATCCTCGTAGACGTGCTCGAAGTAGTCCCCCGTGATATTGTAAGCCACTAAATGCGTCAGCAGCTCGCAGGTGATGTCGAACCGCGGGGTGATTCGCCGGCGGACGGTGTCGAGGAACCTGCGCAGATGCGCGGGCCGGACCATGTTGAGCTGCCGGTCTATCCGCCCCAGCGCCGCCGGCATGGGGGGCACGCTGAATTTGCCGCACACGCCGTGGCCCTCGCACAGGTCGGCGAAATCGCGCAGCATTGTGATAGGCACCGCCATGACATGGGTTTCCCACGTGCAGTGCCAACACATCAGGTTGACGGGGGCGCCGTCGTCAATCAGCAGCGAAGCGGGCACGGCCATACTCATCTCCAACAGCGGTTAGGCTTGGTTCGCGCTTCACACCGTCGAATTTGCGGCTCGGAGGGCAGGTCAGCATTCCTGGTCGGCCAGCGAGGCCATCTGTTTCCGCAGCTCCTTGTCCAGCTTCTTTGCGATGTCGCCATGTCGATCGATCACATTATTGTTTTCGTCGGGGTCTGCCACGAGGTTGTATAGTTCAGGTCCACCGGTCTTGGATGCCTTTTCGTTCAGCCACATGTGGTAGCTCCACTGCCGGTCGCGGATGCTCCAGGACGTGTTGTACCAGCCGCTGATCGCGTAGTCTCGGTAGGACTTCACCTTGCCCTGCATAAGCGGCAGCAGGCTCTTTCCCTGGACGCAAGCGGGCAGCTCCACACCCAAGGCTTCCAGGATAGTCGGCATGATGTCGGGCGTCTGGGCGAATGCGTCGAACGTCTGGCCCCGCCCGAGGCCGCGGGGGTGCCGAATCAACAGCGGTATGTGAGAGATGACCTCGTAGGACCATGGGCGGCACTTTTCGATGATGCCGTGCTCGCCGAAGAAGTCACCGTGATCGGTCGTCCAGATCAGCAGCGTATTGTCCAGCATGCCGGTGGTCCTGAGCCAGCCGATCAGTTTGCCCACCCAGACATCGATGAATGTTATGAAGCCCCATCGCAGACGCCGGACGTGGTCGAGCTGCTCCTCAGTGAGATATCCATCGACGGCTCGCACGAGGGGCATGATGAGGTCCTTGCACTCACTGCCCTTGCGGGTGTACATGCGGTCGTAAGGGGGCGGGGGGTCGATGGGATCGTGGGGGGCGAATATATCGAGCCAAAGGAACAGCCTGTCCTTTCGTTTGAGCGCGAGCTGGCGCGTGAGCCAGTCGATGCCGCGCTGCACGACCTGTGCTTCGAAGTGGTCTTCGGCTCTAAGCCAGCCATTCTCGCCGGCCCACGGGGCGCGGTTTCGCATGTACTTGGCGAGCATCTGGGGGGAGCCCCATGGCGGAGCGGTGTTGCCGTCGGGCGGGGGAGTGTAGTACTTGTCGACATCCAGCTCGGTTGTGACGGTTTCGGGGGCGATCCACGGGTCGTCCTCCCGGCCTCTTATCCACTCGACATGGTCGAACCCGCGTCCAAAGCTCATCTGCGGCTTGTGGAGGTGGTAGGTATCGGTAATGAGGGCGCTGGCGTAGCCCTTGTCCCACAGCAGTTCGGCGATCGGCACATCGGCAGATTCGAGCGGCTGCCACGGGCGGTAAGGCAGCGTGTACCTGCCTGTGAAGTATGCGGTGCGGACGGGCACGGTCGGCAGGCCTTCGGCGTAGTATCGGCTAAATGTGGCGCTGTCGGCGGCGAGGGAGTCGAAGTTGGGGGTCTTGGCTACTTGTCCGCCGAAGAAACCGAGGTCGTCCATCCGCAATGTATCGCATACGATCACAATCGCGTTCATTGACATGCTCCTTTCGGGACCCCGGTTCAGTCGCCGGCGGGTCTGCAGGTCCGGGGCCCAGCATACTCTGGCAGCCCGCGCCCGGCAAGGCGGCAAGACACGGACCATGAACCTTGTATGTAGGGGTGAGCGGAGTATATGATGAAGCTTTCCTTTGCCGTCGCTGTGAGCGCCGGCGTTATCGGTGCCTATGTACCAGGAGAATACCAACGTGACGCTCGGTGTATTGCTGGCGGCCCTTGTAATCGCATGTCTGTTCGCCCAATCTTGCCAGACCACTGACCAGGACAAGGTTATCGTTCCGGGGACTTTGCCGCCTCACCCGCGGCTATTCCTCAACAAGAAAGAAATAAAGGATTTGAAGGCCTGGGTTGACCGGGAAGAATGGCTGCGGAAGTATGTGGACGAGTTCGTCGAGGGGTGCGTCAAGGATGCCGAGACGCCGGAACTGCCCACCACTGAGAGTGGCGAGGGCGACAACCCCCGCATTGCCAAGAAGGCTCGGGACTTTTCTCTGGCGTATGTGTTGTCGGGGCGCCAAGAACTGGCCGAGGCGGTTGCGAAAATCCTCAGGGCGTACGTTGAGGCCTATCCACAATACGGTGTCGCCCTGATGAAAGGGCGCGCTACGAGCAGCGCCCTTGGCGAGGCAGAATGGGGCAGGAATATCGCTTGTGCTTACGACCTGATCTACAACTCCGGCGCGCTGAGCGATGCAGACAAGCATGCCATCGCCGACGACGTGCTGCGCCCGTGCGGTGAGGTGCTTCGCGACTGCAACCACCATTTCCGCAGCAACTGGCGGGCGGCAGCGATATCCGGCGTGGGAGTGATAGGCTTCTGCATAGACGACCGCGACCTGCTTGATGAAGCGCTCAACGGCTACAGAGACGCATCAGGCGAGCTTATTCGGGACGGTTTTGTCCAGCATTTGGCATGGTCGCTGTTAGCTGACGGGGTGTTCTACGAACGGTCGATGGGCTACCACCACTTTTCGATGCACAGCTACGTGTATCTGCTGGAGGCCGCCCGGCATAGCAACCTGGACCTTTGGAACTACCAGACAATGGGCAGCTACCGGGATGCCGGAGCGGATATCGAACGGGCCTTCGGCGAAACCGGAATGAAGAACATCAGGGCAATGCTGGACGCGCCGTTCTACTACGCCTTCAGCGACGGTTCGATGGCCAACGTAGCGAATTCCGGGAAGGATCGGCTGGATCGCCAGTGGTACTACGAGGCGGCGTGGCGAAAGTTCCACGACCCGAAGTACGCATGGCTTGTGAATCCACACAAGGGAGAGCTGCCCATCAATTCGCCGGACGAACTGTTTTGGATGTCTCCGGACATGCCGGAAGGCGAGTTCGACCTGACAAAGGACACAAAGATCGGCGTCACGGGGCGGTACGTCAACGGCTGCACGCTGCTGCCGAACGGCGGGTATACGATTCTGCGGGAGAGCACCGACAAGGATGCGGTCAATGTGATGATGACATACGGCAAGTACGGCTCGGGTCACAGCCATCCTGACGAGCTGAGCATCGTCGTGTGCGCCAATGGGCGGCATACGATCTTTGACAAGGGGCACATCGGCTACGGCCATGCGCAGTTTCTGGGCTGGGCCAAGCAGACGATCGGGCACAACACGGTGACGGTGGACGAAGTTGCCCAGTATCCTCAGGGCAAGAGCGAAGACCCTTGGCAGACAGACTGGGGCGGTAAGCCCGCGCGAGGCCGACCGATATTCTTCCACGCCAGCGAGGAGCTCAAGGCGTTTCGGGCCGATTGCGACAGCGGCTACGAAGGCGTGTTGTTGGACAGGACGATTGCATTGGTGGGTCCTGTCCTTGTGGATTTCTACCGGTGCCGCAGCGATGAGGAGCACCAGTACGATTTTTCTGTGAACATTGACGGCGAGTTGTCGGATTGTTCGGCAGCGTTGGGCAAAGCGCGGCATGGGCCGCTATCGGAGGCCTTGGGATACAAGAGCATAACAAAGGTACGACGTGCCCCGCTAACCGGCCAGACGGAATTGACGTATCTCGACAGTGACGGCGAATCTCGGGTCTATCTGAACCTCTTGAGTCCGACAGATGCGGAGTTGATCACCGGCAGAAGCAACGAGGCGCCCGCCAAGTTCTTCGGCGCTCCGCTGATTCCATGGCTCATAATGGTGCTCATTGGCGCTTTACTGGCCCTAGGCAGCCTGATCAAGATCCCGGGTGTGGGGCCGACGATTCTCGGACTGGGCTTGAGCCTCGTGATTCTCGGGGGGCTTATCATCGCGTTCCTGTTGTTCGGCCTGATCGGAGGCCGAGGCCCCCTGATAATCCATCCGACCGCCGTGGCGAAAGGCAAGGACATCAAGAGCGCGTCGATTCTGATCGTCCGTTCACGGGCCAAGGCGACCGACTTCGTGGAGGTGATGAGCTTCGGCGAGGAAGGAAGCAAGGTCACCTCGTGCAGGCTCGACGATGTGCCTGAGGGCGTGCTGGGTGTTGAGGTATCTCAGTCTGACGGGACAAAGAACATCGTTCTCAGTGCGGAATCGTCCGGGACGTTCGAATATGCAGGCGTGCGGATAACGGGGCAGCTTGCCCTGCTGAGGATAAAAGCCGACGGGACGACCGAGCTGGTCGACACGGTCGAGTAAGGCCGTCTACCGAGCCGCCGTGGGCGTGAACAGCACTTTGCCGGTCTGGCCGGTCGAGAAGAGCTCGTAGGCCTCCTTCGCGTGCTCGATTGGGAAGCGATGCGTGATGAACCGGTCAACCGGCAGTCCATCGGCGAACAGCCTGGTGATTTCGTCGTACTCGCCGACCGGAAAGACCGTCGAGCCCGACAGGGTGACTTCCTTGCGATTAAATTGGTTTGAGGGGTCTATGGTCGCCTGGGCGTTCTCGGCGACGATGGCAACGTGGCCGAAGGGTTTGGCAAGGTTGAGCGCCGCTGTCAGGGACTCGGCCTGGCCTGAACATTCCAGCGCTCGGTCGAGCCCCTTGCCGTCGGTAAGGTTGCGGATCTGCTCAACAACGTCCCCGGTCGTCGGATCGACGATCTCGGCTGCGCCGACAGCCTTGGCAAGCTCGCGTCGCAAGGCAATCGGCTCGACTCCTATCACGCGGGCCCCGAGTTGGGCCGCGACGGCCGTGGCGCCGAGGCCCATAGGCCCCAAGCCGAAGACGACGACGGTTTGCCCGGGCGCGGTGCGCATGCGTTTGATTGCATGGAACGGGGCGCCGATGGGGTCCATCGTTACGGCCCCGTGCTCGTAGGTCATGAACTCCGGCAGCGGCAAGAGCTGAGTTTCGGGGACCCGGGCATACTCAGCTTGAAATCCATCTCGCGTGAAGCCGTGCATTCGGGCGCTTTCGCTGCGACAGTAGGCGAAGTACCCCGCGTTGCAGGGCCCGCACCGGCCACACGTGCTGAACGCCATGATGAAGACGCGGTCGCCCACCTTGACGCGCTTTGGTTTATCGACGGCCACGACGAGGCCGGCGCCCTCGTGGCCTGGAATGTGAGGGGCTTCCCAGGGCTTTTCGTAGAGAATGTGCAGGTCCGTGCCGCACAAGCCGGCTGCCTCTACACGCACCACAACCTCATCGCCTTCAGGCGTCGGGTCCGGGAAATCTCGCACTTCCAGATTCCGTCCGGCGAGTATTTTCACACCACGCATCGACGTTCTCCTGACAGTGAACGGGCTGTCGTCAGTCAACCCCGGCTGGCTGGTTCGCCGGCCGGAGGCGCACTGTACTTATGCCGAAAGGTAGGACTGAAATTGATACGCTGTGCGGTTGGCACGCAAGCGGCTGCCGGTCCCGTTCGACAAGATCTGTTTCGACAGCTTCGGTGATCTGCAGGAAAGGCAGTGTGACAGCAGCTTCGGTGGCCTTGCCTTCTGTTTCAATTACCCGAAGGATGAAACCGTCGCCATCTTCGGCCCGTTTGAGGGCGGTCATGACGACGTTGGACCTATCGATTCGGCAGAAGCTGTCGACCGGAGGGCGATGGCCCTGGGTGTGCTTGTTGAGGATCACGGGCATGAGGGGATTCGCCCGGGCCCAGCCGAAATCGCGGGGCTGGCCTGTTGTCCAGTCGCCTTTATGCGTCATCAGAGAATAACGGAACAGCAAATCGCCTTGCTGGGCCGGTTGGAAGTTTGTGCAGAAGTTGCTTGCCAGCGCGAAGGAGTAAACGTGGGCGAGGGCAAAGTCGGCCTCGGCGGCGTAACCTTTCCTGAAGTCGCGGGGCTCAACGTTTCGGTGGGCGGGGGAGACGTGGAAAGGATGCATCCCGCCGAACTCCAGGAGGTGCGAGTCGATGGGCGTGAGCGTAATGCCGATCCGGCCATCCGAAACGTCTGCCCAATGCTGCACCGAGTAGTAGTTGGTGTTCGTGCTGGGAAGCTGGTCCTTGAATGGCCTGATGACGGAGTTGGAGCCCTCGAACGTGAACTGCGGCTGATCGACTTTAAAGGGGAAGGCGAAGTAGAGCTCCAGAAGCGGGGTGGAGTCTTTCAGCAGGCGGTTGTTGAAGTCGATGCGCCTGATGCCGTCATACAGTGCGATCTCCTGTGTGACCTGCGGGCAGCCGGGGGCTTGGGAGGTAATGAGGAGGCTGGCGAGGATCGGGCCGGCTTGACCGATCGCCACCTTAGCTTTGGTCGGCGTTTTGAGGCGAGTTGTCTTGGCGTGCTTCACCACAAGCTGATTGACGTGGTGCCGGGCGTCTGTGTCGACAAGCTGGCGATTCAATTGCTTGTCAAATATGCCAGTCACAACACCGGATTTCACATCGACCGTGACCTTGAAGAACTCGTTTTCGATGGATGTTTCGGTGACTTTCAGCGTGGTTTCGAATGTCGGCGCCCTCTCTGCCGGGGCAAAACGGAACGCCTTGTAGCCGACGGAGGGGACATCCTCAGCCTTGAACAGCAGTTCTTTCTTGAGGATCGGCTGAAGCGTACCCATTGCGGACCGGGCCGCCGCGTGCGGCAGCGGGGCGTGGTGCGAATCGACTTCAACGATCTGATAGGGCACGGCCCGTGCGGTCGTCAGGTCGATGAGCTCGAAAGGTTCGCCGGCGAGCTTGACATTGCTGAGCAGCCACATATTGTCTGTATCCAGGCCGTTGACGCGGACGATGTCGGTTCGGTTCATAGTAAGGGGGTTGAACACGACGACGTGGTTATCCGGCCCGCGCTGGATGGCGCTGGCGATGCTGCCCAATGCGCGCCGCCCCATGATGGTCGTGGTGCAGGCAGCCCTGTAGGCATGGCGGGCCTTATCGTGCCAGGAGAAGTCCTGAATCGGTCCGACGGGCCCCCACATTCCCCAGGTATGTTCGTCGAACATCATCATGTCGAAGTACGCGCCGTCAATTCTCTGCGTCAGGCCCATGGCGGGGTCTTCAAGGGGCATGAATCCCATGAAGTGCCCGACGGCCGGGGCGAGCAGCGACGGATCGCCGGCGGAGGCGATTGCGGCGAATCGCTCGACAGCGGGCAGCCGGTCGTGCGTGATGCGGTTGAGTGAAGTTTCCTTGGCTGTGGAGATCGCCCCCACGGCGTAGTCGGTGTGAGGCACCTCCCCGCGGAACGTGCGCAGTTGTTGGCACTGAGGTTCAAGTTCTTTGAAGAACTTGGTGTTAGTCGACATGACCAGCTTTGGAAAAGCCCAGGTAGTGTTCCATCGGCGGGCGAGTTCGCTGCCGAGAAGGCTGGTTGGGGTGTTGTCGCCGCAGCCATAGGCGGCGCACCGCAGCACGGAGAACGGATTGCCCTTGGCGTCCATCCCGTCCAGCATGCCGGGCAGTTCCGCCATGACCTGCTCAATGGAGTTGGGGCTCCAGCCGCCGTAGCCAACCTGGTAGTAGACAAGCACCTTGCTGCCGTCGGGGCCCTGCCAGAAGAACGCATCCGGCGTGCCGTGCTCGCGCGTTATGACGGAGTCGTCCCAGGACGTGTGTTGGCCGTTTCGGCCTTTGAAGTAAGGCGGCAGCCCAGCGAAGAAGTATTTTGCACCTGCCCCAGCGAGCACGGTCGGCAGGCCCCAACTCAGCCCGGGTATATCGGTAATGCTGCCGGTGAGAATCTCCCCGCCCAGGCGGCTCTGCAAGGCTCGGGACGGGTAGGTAAGCCGCACCAGCTCCTCGTGACCGCACATGCCGGAAGTTTCGTTGCCGATGAGGGCGGGAATCTCGACCCGGCCTTCAGCGACGTATTTGGCAAGCCCGTTGAGGTTGGTTTCGTCGGAGTTGGCCACGAAGTGTCGCAGCGACCACGCCCCCTCGCAGGTGTAGTGGAACTGCGCTTCGGCCGGCCAGTCTGCCGTCGCCTCGCAGAAGCCGATGACCTTGTTGTATTGATCCTTATAGAAGTGCAGGACGTCCTCGACGGTGTCGGTGTAGGCGTAGTCGTGGTGGGCAATGGGGATCAGGTGTATCCGCCAGTGTTTTCGCGGCCGCCAGGCGACAGTCCTGGAGGTCGACTTGCCGTCGGGTGTTTTCAGCGCGACTTTCACATCCGCCGGTTGGCGCACATCGGGAGCCCTGACCTGATGCGTCGTCCTTCCGGGAGCGATCTGTCCCAGCGCGGACTTGACGGCATCGGCGCCGGGAAACTTGAAGGTGAATTCGGCGCCGGCGCACGGCGCGTCAGCGTTGTTGTCGATAGTTACGTTGACGACTGCCTGCAGCCCACCTTCGGACTGGGCGAACAGGACCGTCGGTTCCACCGATTTGATGCGCAACATAGTTATCCTTTCAGCAGGCAGGTTAGCGTCGTGGGTTTTGGCCGACTATAACGGGCCGGGCGAAGGGTGTAAATGAAAGAGCGGCCGGCCGGCGGGACAACATTGCCCGGTGCCACACATAACCTTAGACTTATGCCGCTGTCGGTGTCGGCTTTGCAGAGCGGGTCGCAACGGTGACGCAAGAAAGGAATTCCGACATGCCCACATTTGAAGGACTGAGAAGAAGAATCGAACCCGACCCCCAAGGCCTGATCGACACAATCCTGCGCAAGAAGACGCCCAGGCGGGTGCACCATTTCGAACTTGGGCACGACATGGAGATCATCGACGCGATCTGCGAGCGATTCGGGCTGGGCAAGGATATCGACCCCGATTGCGGCCGCGTCGGCAGCTACAAGATCCTGGCCGTCCACCGTTTTCTGGGCTTCGACAGTCTCGGCGTAGGCTGCGGCAGCGGGGACTGGCTTCTTAAGTGGGACGTGACCGACGACACGGCCGCGCTATCCCGCGGCCAGCGGGGTTACCTCAACGAACACACGGGGCCGATCACCAACTGGGAGGAGTTCGATAAGTTCCCCTGGCCTGACCCGCACCTGCCGGAAGTCACTCACGACCTGGAGTACTGGTCCGAGCATCTGCCGGAAAACATGGTGATTTCTGCCATGGGCGTGGGGCATTTTTGCGAGATGCTGACCTGGCTGATGGGTTATGAAACGCTGTGTTTGGCGCTGTATGACAACCGGGATTTGGTGAAGGCGATTTCGGATCGGCTTTTTGAGTTCTACCGCGTGACCACCGAGCGGGCGCTTCAGTTCGAGCGGGTGGCCATCCTCTGTCCGGGCGACGACATGGGCTTTAAGACCGCGACGCTGATTTCGCCGGAGGACATGCGCGAGTTCGTGCTGCCGGGGCACAAGATGGTCATTGAAAAGGCCCATGCAGCTGGGCGGATCAGCGTGCTGCACTCATGCGGGAATCTGAATGAGATCATCCCGGACCTGGTGGAGTTTGGTTTGGACGGCAAGCACAGCTTCGAGGACACCATCGAGGACGTCCGTGAGGTCAAGCACACCTACGGCCGAGACATGGCGCTGCTGGGCGGGATCGACGTGGATTTCCTGTGCCGGGCCGACGAGCAGGCGATCCGTAAGCGAGTCCGCGAAACGCTGGATATCTGCCAGCCGGGCGGGGGGTACTGCCTCGGCAGCGGCAACACCGTCACCAACTACATGCCGGTCGACAACTACCTGGCGATGGTGGATGAGGGCAGGCTTTACGCAGGTTAGCGGGAGGCAGCGATGCAACGTCCGAACATCGTCTTCATTATCGCCGATAACCAGAGCCCCTGGACGCTGGGATGCTACGGCAACGAAGAGATCCGCACGCCGAACATCGATCGGCTGGCGGCTGGGGGCGTGCGGTTCGACAACACGTACTGCGTCAATCCGGTCTGCTCGCCGAACCGTGCGACGTGCCTGACGGGACTGATGCCGAGTGAGCACGGCGTGCATCGCTGGCTTGGCGTGGAAAAGCCTGACGCCCAGATGGGTCCGGAGGCGTACTGTGTCATAAGGGAGTTCGCCAACCTTCCGCAGATTCTCGCGGATGAAGGTTACCGCTGCGGGCACAGCGGCAAGTGGCACCTTGGCGACAGCGTGCATCCTCAGCTGGGCTTTGAGTATTGGTATGCGATGACACAGGGCCATACCGCCAGCTTCTACAATATGAAGGTCGCATGGAGCGGGGAGGTGATCGAAGAGCCCAGGCACTTCGTTGAGGCAACGTGCGATCATGCAGTAGACTTCCTTGACACGGTCGGCGACGAACCGTTCTTCCTGCACGTGGGGTTCAATGGGCCGTACTGCGTGGACGGTGATCTGCTGGTCGGCCACCGTAACCGCCACACGCCATATTACGCAGACAAGGAACTGGTGTGTTTTCCGCGGACGCAGCCGCATGAATGGCAGAAGACGTTTCGCGAGGCGTTCGGCAACCCCGTCGCCCGCCGCAGCTACGCCTGCGCTGTTAGCGGCGTCGATGACGCCGTGGGTGTGATCCTCGACAAGCTCGAGGCCATGGGGGTCGCCGATGACACCATCGTGGTCTATACTGCCGATCATGGGGCGTGCGCGGGGCACAACGGCTTTTGGGGCATGGGCGAGCATGCTCGGCCGTTCAATGTGTGCCAGACGACCATGCGCGTGCCTATGATCGTGCGTCATCCTGGACGTATCCGGCGCGAGAGCACGTTCAGGCCGATGACTTCGCACGTCGACTTTCTGCCTTCGATTCTTAGCTACCTTGGTATGGAGGATTGCCTGCCTTCCGATGTGCCGCTGGCCGGGCGAAGTTACGCGCACCTGCTGGCAGGAGAGGCCAGGGATTGGGGCGAGGAGATCGTCTTCGCTGAATACGAGACCACACGTCTGGTCATTACGCCGGCGTGGAAGCTCATTCGCCGAAAGGGGTTCGGGCCCGATCAGCTGTTTGACCTAACCGAAGATCCTGACGAGACAACGAATCTGCTTGGTGAGGCCAAAGTTGCTTCGGTTGAGAAGGACCTCTCGCGGCGATTAGACGATTTTTTCGCCCGCTATTGCGATCCGCAGTACGACGTCTGGGCCGGCGGGTGGTCCAAAGGTGGGGAGCTAATAACAGATCTGAAGGACCCGTGGTAAGGTCCACAATAATTGAAGGAGCGAAGGTGAACCGGGTTTTCTGGAACTTGTTCGGCGACGACTGGCGGGCGAACTGCCGCAAGTGGCGGCGGTCGGCGAATAATCCCGTCATCCCCGCCTGCGGCGATACATGGAAGAAGATATGGACGGCCAATCCGGATGTTCTGGAGATCGGCGGGAAGAAACTTCTGTACTACCGCGGGCACGGCACAATGCCGGGCGCGGAAGATGAAAGCCACGACAGAATAGGCGTCGCTGAGATTCTCAGCGTTTCGCGGGATGACATCGAGATTCGCGACCTAGGCGGCGGTGAGCCGATTGTTGATATCGGCGCCAGGGGCGCATTCGACGACCGACATGTTCTGGACCCGGCGGCAGTGTTGCACTGCGGCAGCGTGCTTCTTTACTACTCGGCGGTGGGCTCAGGGCCGGACCGCGTCGGCCTGGCGATCAGCCACGACGACGGCGTCACATTTCGCAAGTTCGGCAATGTTCTAACCGGTCGGGCGCCGGATGTGGTGGTGAAGGACGGGCTGATCTACATGCTTTTTCAGAAGCATGTGGATAGCGAGCACTACGAGTTTTTCCTGGCTAAGGGCTCCAAAGGCATCGAGTTCGAGCCGGTGCAGGAGTCGCCAGTGCTGCGGCCCGGGGAGAGCGGGCAGTGGGACAGCTTTGACATCTGCACCGGCCGGCTGCATGTGGCCGACGACGCCTATTACATGCTGTACTGCGGGAGCCCACACCTGTGCGACATTCCGGATTACATCGGCCTGGCCCGCTCGAGCGACCTGGTTCACTGGGAGAAGCATCCGGGCAATCCGATTTTCGGGGTAGGCGAAAGAGGCGGGTGCGACGGTGGAGCGATATGGTTTCCTGCCCTTATCGAAACAAAGGATTTTTTCGTCATGCTTTACGAGGGCACAAGCACGAAGTTCCACGACGGCGTGACAAGCGAGATTTGCCAGGCCAGCATCGACAGGTAGCAACGGAGCCCCGATATGCCCAGGTCAATGACCTCGAAGGAACGCGTTCTGGCGGCGATCGCCCACTGCGAGCCCGACCGCGTGCCGGTGAACTACTACGCCGAGCCGGATGTTGACAGGCGATTGCGCGAGCACTTCGGGACGGACGATCTCAACGCTGCGCTGGGGGTCGACTTTCGGAGCGTAGGCCCGCCCTACACGGGCCCGAAGCTCCATGAGAACAAGGGCGACATCATAGTCAGCGACTGGGGCATCCATATGCGCCGGGTCGTGACGGCGGAAGGTGAAATGTGGGACTACTGCACCTGGCCTCTGAGAGCGGCGGCTCTGGACGAGATCGAAGCCTGGCCGATGCCGGACCCGGACGACTTCGACTACGAGGCCGTGGGAGGTCAGTGCGATGCGGTTGCTGATTTCTGCATCTGCGGGGGCCACTGCGGCCAACCGGACATAATCAATGGGTGTGGGATGCTGCGGACTATGGAGCAGGTGCTGGTGGATCTGATCACCGACGATGCGGCTGGTCTTAGGCTGATCGACAGACGTAATGACATCCAGCTTGAGGTCCTGAGGAGGACTCTGGAAGTAGCTGGCGACAAGATAGACCTTCTTTGCCTAGGGGAAGACCTCGGCACGCAGCGAGGGCCGACCATAAGCCTGGAATTGTTCCGTAAGCACATCCGCCCCCGCATGCAGCCGTACGTGGACCTGGGGAGGTCCTACGACATCCCAGCCATGATCCACTCATGCGGGTCGAGCAGTTGGGCGTTCGAAGACTTCATCGAGATGGGCATAGCCGCGGTTGAGACCCTGCAGCCGGAGGCGGTCGACATGGCCCCGGCGTATCTGAAGGAACATTTCGGCGCCCGGCTTGCGCTGCACGGATGCATTTCAACAGCCGGCGCGCTTGCCTACGGTACGACTGTGGACGTGGAGGCGGAAGTACGTGATACACTGCAGGTGATGATGCCCGGCGGAGGCTATATCCTGTCGCCGACGCACACTGTGATGGTAAACACACCTACTGAGAACGTGGTGGCAATGTACGAAGCCGCCAGGGAATACGGCATGTATTCGTAATCGCGCGGGCATCTATACAAGGGCCTCGACAGGCAGGCCGGGCAGAGCTAGCATATGCCGCGGGGAGATATTGTCTGACCAGATCCGCTTTATGAAGGGACGGCAGAATATCGGGTACGCGAAGTTCCGACAGACTGCCAGCTATAATTGACGTAGGCCAAAACATACAGCGCCGGGCCGGTCCAGCAGGCCATGCGTGGGAGTAGCCGGTCCGGCAGCTGAGTGCAGAACACAGTCTTGCCTATTGAAAGGGCGCAACAGTTTTCGAAACACTCATGCAACGGAGTGCTGAAGGAGAATGCCATGGTCAATAAACGCAACACATTTGGATCGACGTGCCTGCTGCTCGCCACGGTTCTAGTTGTCTCTGGCTGCCAGGTGCGAGGGCCTGACATGGTCGCATCCGGTGAAGTATCCCTGGAGAAGGTCGACGCCCCGGGTGTCCGCGTGATGTGGGCGGAAGTTCGTCAGGACGGGGATTACGCCGTGGTGAACGGCGCCGTTACCCCCGCCGGGGGGAACTACGAGTACATTGGGTACGTCGATGTCAAGTTTCTGGATCCTGCCGGCAGGCTTGTCCAACAGGCGATGTCCGAAACCATTCCTTTGAGCTCGCAGAGCCCGGAAAGAGGGGCCTCGATCAAGCATTTCGAAGTCCAAGCGATGACAGTCGTGCCAGTGGGGGGAACGGTCCAGGTGTCTTACCTCCTGGGGCGAAGCCCGAAGGACCTAGGAATGTGAAGGCCGGGATTGCCGCTGCGTTGGTTAAGCCCTGTTTGCGTACAAGCGCCTAGGAAGGACTTGGCACGTCTCATCCGGGCCTACGGCAGAGCTGCGAGTAACCTTGAGCTGCACCGCTAGTTCGTTGTGCGCACGACGAGGCAGGCTGTCACACCAGCTGGCGGTGAACTGCTCGAGGCGACATTCCAGAGGGGGTGTGCCGCACCGGCGTTCAGTTGCGCTTGCGTCTTCACGAAGGCCGACATATGTTCTGCGGGGAAAGTCCATTGATCGGGTGGTCCGGCAACTGCGACCGCTGAGGAGCGTGGCATGTTCGAGTTCGAGTTCTATAACCCTGTTCGGGCGATCTTCGGTATCGGCAAGTTGGCAGTGGCGGGGGAAAAGGCGGCCGAGCTTGGCAGCAAGGCGCTGCTGGTGAGCTACAGGAAGCCCGGGCCTTTGGCGGACGTTCTGAAGCGCTTAAAGAAGCTGCTGGGTGCTGCCGGCGTGGCGACGGCGGAGTTCTTTGCGTTCGAAGAGAACCCAACAATCGAAACCGTCGCCGAGGGCGTGTCGTTGGCGAAGGGAAAGGGCTGTGACCTGATCGTCGCCGTAGGCGGTGGGTCGGTGATGGACGGCGGCAAGGCCGTCGCTGCAGGCGTGTATTATCAGGGGGAGCTGTGGAACATGGTCAACTCTCGCCACGACGGCAGCGGCGCTGCGATAGCCCCGCCGACCAGGGCCCTGCCGCTGATGGCCATCCCCACACTTCCGGCCACGGGCAGCGAAATGAACATGTGCTCGGTTGTCTCCAACAAAGCCCTGGGCGAGAAGTCGTACATCTGGGCGGAGTGCCTTTTCCCGGCAGTGGCGATCCTGGACCCGGAACTGACAACGTCTTTACGGGCGTTCCAGTCGGCGTGTGCAGCGGCGGACACGATCTCCCACGTCCTGGAAATCTACATCAATTCCCGCCAGGACACCCCCCTGCAGAACTACTGGCAGGAAGGCTGCATGCGGACGACGATGGAGAATATCCCGAAGGTCCTGAAGGACCCTAAAGACACAGAGGCACGCGGGAACCTCATGTGGACAGCCACCTGTGCGATCAACGGCTGGGCCTGGCCCGGCGACGGCTGGACACCCATGCACCAGGTGGGCCACGTGCTGACCAGCCGGCACGGCGTAAACCATGGCTCGAGCCTGTCGGTCCTCATGCCCCATTGGATGCGCTATAACAAGCTCCGCCGCCGCCATACTTATAAGATGTTCGCCCTGCGCGTAATGGACGTAGCCCCAGCCGGCAAGAGCGACGAGCAGATCATCGATGAAGGGATCGACCGGTTTGAGGCGTTCCTGGCCGGTATCGGCGTGCCGACGCGTCTCAGCCAGGTCGGCATCGGCGCCGAAGATCTCCAGCCGATTCTCGACGGCGCCGTCAAGGTGTCGTTCGGCGCTGACGGCAACCTCAAGTGCACCCCCGTAATGACGAAAGACGACGTGATGAACGTGCTGAAGATGGCCCTGTAGGCCGTGGGTGATAGGCGCGGCTACGTTGCCTCCGCGAAAGAGAGAAGAGCACGATACAATGACATCCAAAGAAATAGCCCGAATGATCGACCTGAGCTGCGTTCAGGCGTCCAGCACGCTTGAGGAGATGCAGGATGCAGTTGCGCTGGCCAGGCAGTACGAAGTTGCCGCCCTTTTCGTTCTTCCCGCGCACGTCCCTTACATGATGGAGCTCGTCGGCACCGACAGAATCACGGTCGGCGCGACAGTTGGCTTCCCTGACGGAGCGGCGACGACGGCCGGCAAGGCCACCGAGACCGCCGAGCAGTTGGCCATGGGCTGCGGTGAGTTCGACATGGTCAACAACATCGCCTGGCTGAAGGCGGGCAAGGACGATCTGTACCTCAGCGATGTGAAAGCGGTGGTGGACTCCGCCGAAGGCAGACCGGTCAAGGTTATCCTGGAATGTCACCACCTCAGCGAAGAGGAAATTGTCCGTGCCTGCGAGCTGTGCGTACAGGCAGGCGCCGCGTTCGTGAAAACCGGCACGGGCTGGGCGCCGACGGGCGCAACGCTGGAGAACGTCAAGCTGATGAAGCAGACCGTCGGCGACCGCTGCCAGGTGAAGGCAGCGGGGGGTGTGCGTGGGCTGGAGACTCTGCTGGCCATGCATCGCCTGGGCGCGACGCGGTTCGGCATCGGCGTGGGTTCGGCCAGAAAGATACTGGCGAAAATGCCAGCCGGCGCGGGTGAAGCGGACTACTGAGACAGGCTGCATGCGGCAGGGGCGCCCGGATAACGCGGACGGATGCGCTGCCTTTACCGCGTGCCAGAGGGAGTGACCACCGGTGAGCAAGGTTCTGGCGTACGACTTTGGAACAGGGGGAATCAAGGCCTGTGTGTATCAGCCGGATGGAACGTGCCTGGCGTCGCACTTCGCCACGTATGAGACCCACTACCCCAGGGCCGGCTGGCATGAGCAGGACCCGCAAGCGTGGTGGAACGCAACCGTCGAGGCTACTCGCCTTCTGCTGGCAGAATGGGCAGGGGCGCCCGAATCCATCGCCGCGATCGGCCTTTCAGGCCATTCGCTCGGGGTCGTGCCGCTAGACGCAGGAGGAAATCTCTTGCGCCAACACGGGCTGATCTGGTCCGACTCGCGAGCCGACACTCAGCCGGCGGAATTTTTCAAGACCGTCCCCCAGGAGAAATGGTACCTCACTACGGGTAACGGCTTCCCAGCGCCGCTTTACACCATTTTCAAGATCATGTGGCTGCGCGACAACGAACCGGAGGTGTTCGCAAAGCTCTACAAGGTCCTGGGCTCGAAGGACTACATCAACTACCGCATGACCGGCGTTATGGCTACGGACTACTCGTACGCGTCCGGCTCGGGGGTGTGGGACCTGGCCAACTGGCGCTACTCGGATGAACTGATAGGCGCCAGCGGATTGGATGGTTCGATCTTCCCGGAGGCGACCGCCTCCAGTGAAGTCATAGGCCGACTGACTACCGAAGCGGCCGAGCAATTGGGGCTGGCCGCGGGCGTAAAAGTCGTGGCCGGCGGCGTGGACAACAGTTGCATGGCGCTGGGGGCGAGGGCGTTTCGCGACGGCGACGTATACAACTCGATGGGCTCGAGCAGTTGGATCGCCGTGACCGATTCCAAGCCACTGTTGGACGTGGACACCCGCACCTACGTTTTCGCCCACGTCGTACCGGGCAAGTTCACATCCGCTCTCGGCGTGTTCGCTACCGGGTCGAGTTTTCGCTGGATGCGCGAGCAGCTCTGCACGAACTACGATGCCGAGGCGGCCGAGAACGATTGCAGCACCTACGAAGTTATGCTCGCTCAGGCAGCACAGTCGCCGCTGGGAGCGAGAGGCGTGATGTTTCTGCCGCACCTTGCCGGCGGGTCATCGCTGGAGCCGAGCCCGAATATCCGCGGGGCGTTTGTTCACATCGACCTCGGCGCGACCCAGGCTGATCTCTGCCGGGCCGCGATCGAGGGCATCGCCATGGCCCAGGCTGTCGCTTTAGGCCACCTGGAAGCTTTGGCTCCGGTGAGCGATGAGATGCTCGCGGTCGGCGGGGGAAGCCAAAGCGACCTATGGATGCAGATTTACGCCGACATGTACAACAGGAAGATGCTTCGATCACAGGTCGGCCAGCAGGCTGCCGCCCTCGGCGCCGCCGGGGCTGCGTTCGTCGGCATCGGCGAGTGGCGCGACTACAGTCCAATCGCCTCGATCCACAAGATCACCGATATCAAGTCCCCCATAGCAGCAAACTCCTCCGCCTACAGGAAGCGCCTGGCGATTTTCCGCAAGCTCAACAAGTATCTCAGCGAGATCGGTGACGGTATCGCGGGCCTGACGTAGTAACCCCTGGTGGTGTGCCCTTCCTCTTGGTCGAACTGGTCTGTAACCCATAAGCGCGGCTGGCGAGCCCGTTGTCCCGGCACATCGGAGGGCAAGGCACGAGCCGGCGGCGGGACAGGAGCCCTGCCCCACCACATGTTCGGCTGGGGACGTTTCAGATGCCGACTACCGCCAGATCGACTGCAACTCGCAGACTTCCAGTCTGGCGATCTTCACCTGACCGCCGGTAACAGCCAGTTCCGGCGAGGGGTTGCCGTCGGCTGGGAGGGCGGCCATTGGCATGTAGACCAGGCCGTCGTTGCCAAAGATTTCAATCGAGGTGCGATCGACCAGCAGTTGGAGCCTGATGGCACCATCCACCGGCGCGAGCGGCGCGGCTTTGTCCCGGCAGGTCAGCGTTTGCTCGGCAACGTCATACGTCACGGCAGCACCGTGGATGTTGAAGGTGATTGTCTTGGCATTACCCACTGCGATGTCGGCGCGGATGTCCAGCAGCTCGGCGGAAATGCCGGCGAGCAGGTTCACGCCTTCGCTGACAGTTTCGTCGCGCCAGGTGTGGCATGGGCCGTGGAGCTTGTCTATTTCTTTGACAGGTCTGGCACACAAGCGAATACCATCGGCGGTTGTCCGCAGCGACAGGTCGCACGGGAACAGCATCATCTGGTTGAACGGCATATCGGGGGCGGGGACCTGTCCCCAGCCGATCTGAATCCGTCGGCCATCCTTAGCTGGGACGTTGCTGAAGGTCTGGGCTGCGTAGAAGCAATTGCCGCGGCTCAGGGGCGCCCGGTCCTGGGCGGGGGTGAAGGTCCGGCCGTCGAAGTGACCGACCAGGTACTCCCCGGCAGCCCCGTAAAGGACCCAGCGCGTATTAGCTGACTGTCCGTCGACAGGGAGCTCAAACAGGTCGGGACATTCGAAGAACCCAGGCAGCTCGGAGGTCTTTGTCCAGCTCTTGAGATCGGGGGAAGTGAAGAAGCCGAAGCGCGGGTTATCGGCCTGGTCCAGGTACAAGACCATCACCCATTTGCCGGTCGGCTGATGCCAGAGGATTCGTGGATCGCGGTCGCTGCCGCCGGTGATATTGCCGACGACGGGATTGCCCTCGAACTTCGTCCACGATCGGCCCCGGTCATTGCTGTAGGCGATGCCCTGCGTGAAGGGCTTTCCGGCATATGTGAAGGCAGCGACGATGGGCTTGTTCGAGCCGCTTTGGAAACCGCTGGTGTTGGCCTGGTCTACTGCCGCCGAGCCGGAGAAGATCGCCCCGTGTTCGTCAGGATAGATCGCCACCGGCAGCTCCCGCCAGTGGAGGAGGTCCTTGCTTACGGCGTGTCCCCAATGCATGTTTCCCCAGTTCCAACCGTAGGGGTTGTGCTGGTAGAACAGGTGGAACTCGCCCTTGTAGTAGACCAGGCCGTTGGGGTCATTGTTCCAGCCTCGGCGTGAGGAGAAGTGAAACTGTGGGCGCAGCTTCTCGCGGTAGAGATTTTCCGCGCCTTGGATTTTGGCAGCCTGCTTGATGACCAGTTCAGCCAGAGGGGGCTGGACTTCGAGGCTCGCCTTTCGACCGGCGAACTCTGTAACGTCCATGAACACCCAGAAGGCGGGCTCGCCTTCAGCCAGTTCGATGTCAAATTCCCGAACGACTTCACCGTCGATCAGCATCCGCATGCGGCGTTTCTGGGCGCCGGTGGTCACGGGCAGGTTGAGATACTTCTTTGTCAGAGTCAGTTCCATGTTCGTTTTCCTCAGTACATGGGTCCAGGCCAAAGCGTGAAGAGTATACGCTGGGTCGTTCCAAGACAAGATTTCGAGGACACATATTCGGCTGTTCCAGACGCGTCCCCGACTCACCGCTCCGGTCGTGAGCTGCCGGCAAGATGCTCCACCATTGCCGCAAGGCGTGGTATAATCAGGTGGGCAATGAGCTTAGTTTGCCCCGCATCAGCAATTGTTGGTCGGCAGAACATGTTTACAGAGGCAGGACGTTATGATCAAGCAGCATGAGAGTCTCATCCGAATTCCCGGCCTGGATCAGCCGCTGTCCCTGACGCTTGCTCCGGCGCAGATGGCGCTTCGTCAAAAGGCGCTGGACCTCCAGAAAGTAGGCTGGAGCTACTGGGCCCCGCAGCTTGGGTCGCTGGAAGCCGAGTACGCCGCTTGGGCGAAACACACTGACGAGGAAGACTGGAGGCTCTGGCGGGCCCGGCGTTTCGTGGCGCGTATGGAAGGCATGTCGCTGGAGCTGGAAACCGGTGAACTGGTGGCGGGTCGGCCCCGCAGCGAGAACTTCAGCGAAGAAGATCAAGCCCGGGCCCAGAAGCTTCAGGAAGCCATCACTGCCGCCGCCAGCTATCCCGGCGGCGACACGGGGCATTTCCACCCAAACTACGACAAGATCCTCGCCCTGGGGGTGGGCGGTCTGCTGAAGAAGATAGCCGATCTTCGCAGCCGATGCGAAGGAGACGCCGACAAGCAGACCTTTTACGACTCCTGCCGTATCGCGATGGAGGGCTTCGCCGCCTATTCACGTCGGGTCGCTGACGAATGTGACGCCAAGGCTGCCGCCGACCCCCATGCGGCCGGAGATTGGAATGAACTGGCCCGCATCTGCCGACATGTCGCCTTCGATGCCCCACAGACCTTCCACGAGGCCTGCCAGTTGATGTTCCTGGTGATGATCGCTTCATGGTTCGGCGAAGATCACGTCATGACATGCTACGGCCGGATGGACCGAACACTTGGTCGCTTCTACGATGCCGATGTGGCGGGAGGGCGTCTAACACCCCAAAGGGCGCTGGAAATAATCTCGAGCATGTACATCCAGTTGAACCGGATCTGCCCGGCCAACCTCGCCGACGGCGTTATCGTCGGCGGTCGGGACGGGGCCGGGCGCGACGTGACAAACACTGTCAGCTACTTGTGCCTGGCTGCTCGGCAGGCGACCTGGCTGTGCTTCCCGACGCTTGCCGTAGCCTGGCACCAGGATACGCCGGAGGAGCTCATGGAGTTTTCCATGGAGATGCTCTCCAGCGGAATCAACGATCCCGCCTTCTTCAGTGACGTGGTCATACCGGCCGGCCTACAGGACCACGGCGTCTCAGTGGAAGACTCCCACAACTTCATGAACTCCACATGCGTGGAAATCAAGACGGTCGGCAACAGCAATGTCTGGGTGGCCACGCGTTATTTCAACTGCCCCGGCGCTCTGCTGGAGGCGATGCGGCGGGAGGTCGACGGAGAGTGTTCGCCCGCGGCCGACCTGGACGAGCTGCAGGACCGCACGCGCGAAATTCTCGCCCAGCAGATCCGCAAGACCGCTTGCGACCTGGAGGGCGGCTGGAAGCATCGCGCTGAGCATGGCTGCATGCCCTTCGCCAGCTGCTTTATCGACGACTGTCTCGACCGCGGGCTGGACCACGACCGGGGCGGATGCCGGTACAACTGGGTGGAGAACTCCTTCGTCGGCCTGGGGAACCTTGTCGACAGCCTGATCGCGATAGACGAACTGGTTTATCAAACAGGCGAAATGAGCCTCACCGAGTTCTACAGCATCTGCTGCAACAACTTCCGGGGCCATGAACCCCTGCGGCAGAGGATTTTGAACCAGTTGCCCAGCTACGGCAATGATGACGATCGCCCTGACGGCCTCGCTGCAGCCTGGGCCGACGACCTTTGCGAGATCACCGAGAGCTGTACCGTCGGCGGCCATCGCTACGTGCCGGGGTTCTTCTGCCACATGAACCATGCCTGGCTCGGCGCCCAGACAGGCGCCACACCTGACGGCCGACTGGCGGGGATCGCCTTCGCTGACGGTGCGGGCGCAGCTCAGGGCCGAGAGTCTGCCGGCCCCACCGCCAGCGTCCTGTCCACCACGAAGTGGTCCCACCGCAAGGCCCTCGGCGGACTGGTCCATAACGTGCGATTCTCCGACTCGATGCTTCGCACCCCTGCCAATCGAAAGGCCGTCCGGACCGTCCTGGAGACCTTCATGCGCCGCGGAGGATTTGAGATACAGCTCAATCTCCTGTCGGCCGAAACGCTTCGCGACGCAAAGGAAAATCCAGAGAAGTACAAGGACATGGTCGTTCGCATCGCCGGCTACAGCGACTACTTCACCACGCTCATGCCGCAAATCCAGGACGAAGTCATAGCCCGCACCGAGTTCTCACGGACCTGACCCCTCTAGGGGTGTGCAACCGAGCCGCCGGGGCTGATTGGCGGATTAACTAACGAGCGACCCGGCGGCGCTGCGGATTTCCTTTAATGTCGCATCGTATGGCACGCTCAGTGACACCGTTCGCTCCAGAATGCCCAGAGAAGCGCGGCATATATCCTTGCTGTAGCTGATTGACCTTCGGGCATTGCGGAACGCATCCAAACTCGGATGGAATGCGCCGTGTTTTTTGAGGATAGGCGTCCAGTTCGTGTAGACGTGTCGCCCGGAGTCGATCGGACTGCCCATCCAGAACGGCTTCTTGTGACCGTGGCGATCGAGAAACACCCTTGCTTGTCTGGCTGTTTCAAAGATGACCGGTACGCTCACGCCGCAGTCCCCGGCCTCCTCGTTGCACGGGCTGAGCCGAAACGCCTTTGCATTGGCGAGTTCCTCCCGCATCGCCGCCCGACGAGCCCTCAGCCGATTGAGAATTCCATCCAGGCGCTTGAGCTGCTCGAACAGAATCGCGCCCGTGATTTCAGATATCCGGAAGTTCGATCCGGCGAAGAACGGCGTGCTCACCTTGTCGGCGTGTTTGCGGAACACGCATCCCCCGTCGTGGTGTATCAGGGCCTTGTCGTAGCCCGTGAGGTCGTTGGTGACCATGGCCCCTCCCTCGCCGGCGGTGATAATCTTGAACTGGTTGAAGCTGAATCCCCCGGCGTTGCCGATCGAACCGAGCCGTCTGCCGCGATAGCTGCCCCCCGCCGCCTGGCAGGCATCCTCGACGATAAGCAGCTTTCGCCGCGCGGCGATGCGCTTCAGGCCCGCCATGTCGCAAGGGCGGCCGCTCATGTGAACGGGTATGATCGCCCGTGTGTGCCGCGACAGGTTCGCCTCCACGCTGTTGGGGCACAACGCCAGCGACTCATCGACGTCGGCGATGATCGGGATAGCCCCCACCCCCAACACCGCCAGCGGCGTGGCCATGAATGTATACGCCGGGACGATCACCTCGTCTGCGGGTTTTACTCCCGCGGCTATCAAAGCACATATCAACGCCCCCGTCCCGCTGGAGACAGCCAGTGCGTACTTCGCGCCGATTTTTTCGGCAAAGGCCTGCTCAAAACGGTCGCACCAGCCGCCTTCGCCCCCGCGATAGCGGAACATCATCCCGCCGTTAATAACCTTGGCGACAGCATCGATTTCGCGTTTTCCTATTTCATACATTTTCGCCTGCTCCGACGGCGGCAACTGCAATGTCGCCTCAGATAATCAATCGACCTTAATCGTCCTGCCTCCCTCATCGGCTGACCTCTCAGCCGCAAGCACCAACCTCGTATTCAACAGCCCGTCTGCGCCGCTGGTGAGCGGCGCCTTGCCTTGGCGGATACATTCCACAAAGTGGTAAATGCTCTCGACGGCAAAGCCGACCTGCCGGCCATGCACTTCCGGCGAGACGAACATGTCCGGAAGCGATGCATCGGGGAACCCGCGCGGCGTGCTATCGGTGTATTTGGCGATGGCCCCGCAGCGCTGAGGATCGATATAGATCGCACCTTTGGCGCCGACAATCTCAACGCGGTGGTCGATCAGCGCCGGCGAGCTTTGCGGCAAGATCCAGGAATTTTCGACAACCGCTATCGCCCCGTCGTCGAAATCCAGCAACGACAAATACATGTCGGCCGTGTCGATGCCCATCGACTTCAGCACGCCCTCCTGCCGGCGGCAACTCAGACGGTTAGGCGCTGCGCCTTTGAGCCAGCAGGTCGTATCCAGCGCATGGCTGCCCAGGAAGAGCATGACCGATGACTCCCCCGCCCAGGACAGCATTTTCGTCGGCACGTAGATCGTGTCGCTGAGACGGTAGTAGATGTATCGGACATCGCCGATTTCGCCGGCGCGAATAGCCTTCCAGGCCTCGTGAAAGGGCGGATTCCAGCGATTGTGCCAGTCAACCATCAGATGGACGCCGGCCCGATGGGCTGCGGCAATCATGGCCTGGCATTCGTCAACGGTTGTCGCCAGGGGCTTCTCGCACAGGATGTGCTTGCCTGCCTTCGCGCAGCTAATTGCGACATCGGCGTGGGCGGCGTCCGGCGTTACAACAGAAACGGCGTCCACATTTTCACGGGCCAGCATGTCCTCGACGGAGCAATAGACGTTCGGCACGTTCCACCGGCGCGCGGCTTTGCGCGCCTGGTCCTCGTCGATGTCGCAGATGGCCACCAGCTCGGCGGCGGCGTGCTGGCGGTAAGCGCGAATGTGGACTTGGCCCCATGTGCCCGCTCCAATCACCGCTACCCGCAGCCGGTTCATGTATTCCTCCCGGGTTCCTTTCAGCGGAGCCAAGAGGGCTTCATTTCTCTGTCGCACTGCGCCTGCAAGACGAATGCGTGTTTGGCGCCGGCCGGCGGATTGGCTGGACACATTATCGTCAGCCCGTCCGGGTCCTGCGAGAAGTGCAACTTTTCACCTGTCGCCAAGAGCGATACGTTCTTCACAGCCGCCGCGTCGTCATTTTCGGCCAGGGCCTTGATCTCAAGCCGACCGTCGTCAGGCCAATCGAACACAATGATATTCAGCACGTCTCCCTTGGTTGTAAAGCGAACTTTCTCGCCCTGGCCATACTCGCGGAAGGGCCGCGTGCCGTAAACGGCCTCGCCGTTGACGCTCATCCAGTCGCCGATCTCGCCGAGCAGGTCGATCACCCGCTGCTCGAGCTCACCTGCCGGCGTGGGCGGAATGTTCAACAGCAGGCAGCCGTACTTGCTGACGATGTCTACCAACAGGCGGATCAACTCGCCCACTTCGTACATCTCAGCGGTGGGGTTGTAGCTCCAGCCGCTCTTAACCACTGTGAAGTCGGTCTGCCACGGCTCGTAGATAAGGCGGTTGGCGCCGCGATGCTCCAAATCCAGCGATGCGACGTTGTTCACATACAGTCCATGGCTAAACGGTCCCATGTACTCGTCGATATCCTTGAGGAACATCACTGAATCGAGTTTGCCGTGCCGCTGGATCGAGCGGTTGTAGTAGTGGGCCATCACTTCCATGCCGGTGCGGAATTCATCGTCCCCGCGGAACGGAATCGCTCCGTCGAAGTACAGCAGATCCGGCTCGTATCGGTCGATCAAGTCGAGCATCCGAGCCTTCCACAGGTCGCGCCACTGCTTGGGCGGGTTGGCTGGGTGCCAGGCGCTTTGGTCGTCCGACGGCGTGTGGTAATAGTCCTGGTAGGCCGGGTCGTTGCCGTCGTAGGCTCCCTGCTCGTCGCGGTTTTTGTTGGTGTTGAACCAGCTATACGAGCGAGCCAGGTGCGTGGTGACGCCCCATCGCAGCCCGGCAGCCAGCGTCGCATCGCGCAGCATGCCGATGAGGTCCTGCTTGGGCCCCGTGTTTGCGGCGTTGTACTTGTGGTGGCGCGAGTCCCAGAGGTCGAAGTTGTCGTGATGGACTGCGCAGGGGGCGAAGTACTTCGCGCCGGCCCGGGTAACCACGTCCAGCATGGCCTCGGGGTCGAAGCGCTCGGCCTTCCAAATCGGGATCAGGTCCTTGTACCCGAACGTCGAGGGGTGGCCGTAGGTCCTGATATGGTACTCATTGTCCTCGTGGCCGGGGATGTACATGTGTCGGCCATACCATTCGGCTCGGCCGACCACGGAGTACACGCCCCAATGCATGTAGATGCCGAACTTCGCGTCGCGGAACCACTGCGGGGCCCTGTAGGCCATTCCCATCGACTGAATCGTCGGCTTAACCGGCGACGTTAAGGACTGTTCGGTAATCATCGGTTGTTCCTTGCTTGCGGCGGGACGATGCCCGGCCCGACGAGGGGATTCTAGCGGGTGGGGGTGACAGCAGGTAGGGCAAAACAGGCATGCCACTTGAGGCTGGGGCGTGAGGCCAGGCGTCAGCGTGAGAGGCCATGGTCGCTATCTCTGTTCCGAGAGCAAATGGGCCAGCGGCTGGGGCCGGCGGGAGTGTCACCATGTAATCATATTTCCGCTGCCTGTAACTTTTTCTGGTTCGGCACGTTGCAGGCAACCGAAGCGCCGTCTCGGATATCGACCGCAACTTGTCAATCGACGCTGTAGGCCATTAGAATATCGCAGCCACGAGTCGATCCGCCACCGGAGAGGTCATCGCCGCCGCCGGCTGCAGCCCGGAACGATGAAGGGAATACCTCTGACATGACATCCAGACAGCGACTTCTGGCGGCTCTGGACCACAAGGACCCAGGCCGACCACCCGTGGACTTCGGTGCAACGGCTGTCACCGGCATGCACGTCAGCACCGTCAGCAAGCTCCGCCGGGTTGTTCTAGGCGAGAAGGGTTATCGCGTGAAGGTGATCGAGCCTTATCAGATGCTGGGCGAGATCGACGAAGCGCTTGCGGAGGCCTTGGGTGTTGATATCGTCGGGGCTGTTCCGCCCAAGACGTTGTTTGGCTTCGCCAACACCGGCTGGAAAGAACTGACGCTCTTTGATGGTACGGAAGTGCTCGTGCCGGGGGATTTCAACATCACCAAGGACGACCGCGGGGACTGGTACATCCACCCACAGGGGGACACATCGGTGCCCCCCAGCGGCCACATGCCCGCAGGGGGCCTGTACTTCGACGCCATCTGCCGCCAGGAGCCGCTGGATGAGGACAACCTGATTCTCGAAGACAACCTCGAGGAGTTCGGCCCGCTGCCTGAGTCGGATGTCGACCACCTTTCCGCCGCGGCCTGTAACGCCGCCGGCCGCGATATGGGGGCAGTGCTGTCCTGCCCGGGGACCGGCTTCGGCGATATCGCGCTGGTCCCGGCAATGTGGATGAAGCACAGCAGGGGAATCCGCGACGTGGCTGAGTGGTACATGGCCACTGTCACTCATCGTGACTTCGTGTATAGAATCTTCCAGGCCCAATGCGAGATCGCCCTGGCCAATCTGGCGCGGCTGGCTGAGGCTATCGGCGACAACGTCCAGGTTGCCTTCACCACCGGCACGGATTTCGGCACACAGACGGGCCTGTTCATCTCTCGGCAGGCATACCGCGACCTTTATCAGCCGTTCCACAAGCAGATCAACGATTTCATCCACGCTCGCACGAGTTGGAGAACCTTCATCCACAGTTGCGGCGCAGTGTACGACCTTATCCCGGACTTCATCGAGTCGGGGTTTGATATCCTCAACCCGGTGCAGTGCTCGGCATGCGGAATGGACGCCCGCAGACTCAAAGAGACGTTCGGTAAGGACCTGGTCTTCTGGGGCGGCGCCGTCGACACCCAGCACACCCTCCCCTTCGGCACCTCCCAGCAGGTCTACGAGGAGGTCCGTCGCCGCATTGACATCTTCAACTCCGATGGCGGCTTTGTGTTCAACGCCGTGCATAACATACAGGCCAAGGTGCCCATCGAAAATGTGCTGGCCATGTTCGACGCCCTCGGCGACAGTGCCGGTTAGTAGTTTCCCCGTACGGGACGTCTAGTAGCGATACTCGTGCGCCGCAGCCACGGCCGCGTGAACGTGCTGAGACGGGGTGGCGTAGGGAACATCATTGAGGAACAGCACGAATCGCCCGTTCCCCCCTGCCTGGTCGATGAACCATCGTGCGCGGGCTTTGATTTCTTTGGTCGGGCCACGCTGGATCAGCCCCGCGTCCATGCCCATAACGAGCGACATTCCGTATTCGTCGGCATAGGCTTTGTACAGCGCCGGGCCAAGCGCCGTGACGTCCGGATCCAGGGCCTGCAGAACGCCTGGATACGCCAGCCGCTTGATATCCAACAGTTCCCGCGGGTTCTCACAGTGCCTTTCGCCCCATATCGCAGCCAGCCTGACATTTCCGACAAGCTTCTCCAGCCGCTGAACGTAGGCCAGACAGAACTGCCGAATCATCTGTGGTGTCATTATCGGCGCCGATGCGTATGCGTCCGCCCCTGCGGCTGTCTCGTTGCTGCCGCATTGCTCCCGCTGGCATGTGATCCACGGCGCTATCACTTCATCGGTCAGAAATGTCATCAAACCGTGAACGCCCTGAGGCTTGGTCACGCAGGCAACTAGGAGCTTCTCCAACCCCAGCAGTTTCGCGGCCAGCGTAACAGGCCCACAGAAGCGGACCTTCGCCGCCAGCCCCATGTCGATCAGCCGACGGTTGATCTCCAGAACGAACGGCATTCGCCCGGCCTCGCCGATGCGGAGGCCCCGGAGCTTCCGCCATCCATCTACGGACCGCAGCAACGGATGTGATGGGTCGGCCTCCGGGGTTTCGTTCTGCTTCCAGATCAGGCTTGCCCCGAGCGCTTCGGCCTCGATGTTATAAAGGTCGTAGTGGGTTGGAATCGAGTCCAGCTCGTACAGCTCCGCCGCATGAAGTTCACACGCCAGGAACGTCTCAGCATCGGTGTAGAACTGCTCGGTCGTCTCGCTCGCCAGGCGAGCGGCGTGATGGCTGATCTGCGCCGTCACCGGTACGCAGTCTGCCTTGCCGACCGCTGCCTTTCTCAGCCGCAACATGCGTTCAGACATTTCCGATGAAATTCCCTGCACCGCCGGCTCTCCACACGCTCATGACGCGCAGGCAGCAAGGTCCGCTCACCCATAGCTACCTCCCCTTGCGCGAACTGTCAATTCTCGCATACTCAGGGCCTATAGCCTTTCATCCCCGAAACACTTCCCACGCGCGGAGCGCGGCGTGGCAAAACGGCTCAGCTCATGTTACATTTCTCGCCTTCCAGCGGAGAAGGAGACCGCCTGCAGTGCGATACGCAACCGGACAGTGGGACTGTGAAGTTCTGGGCAACCATAGAGTGGTCCTTCGCGTTGCTTCGCCCGCCGACGCCGTCTGCGCCGGCATCGAGTGGCGCCGGCGGGACAGGACGCCTCAGAACATCGACACGGTCGTCATCTGCGCCCGCACCCAGAAGCGGGTAGACAACGTTGCCCGCATCAAGATCAGCCGCCTTCTTTGCGACCTGGTCTTCCAGGCCGAAGTCGCCGGCGAATACCACGTCTACTACCTGCCATACCGCAACGTCGCCAACACCGACTTTATGCGCAAGTATTTCGTGAACATCCGTTATGAACCTCCCGCGAACACAGTTGACGCCGCCTGGCTCGCCCGACACGAATTGGCGGACCCCCGGAATGCTCCGCGGGCTCTTGAAGCCTTGCCCCAAGCTGAGATCGTTGAAATGCAGTCCATCGACGATTTTCACCGGTTCGACCCGATGGAGATCATCGCTGCCGACAAGGAAGTAGAAAGTCTGCTCGCCGGACATCCCGGTCAGGCATATCTGGTGTTCCCGGAAGATCGACTACACCCCATTCGAATGTTCAACGACCTTCCAAAGCGGTGGATCGACTCAGGCCTGTCGGACGTTTTCACCGGTGACGCGTGTCGCGGGGAGTACTACGCCTTTCAACTGGGAGTATATGCAGCCAAAATGGATCTGGAGGACATCCGTCTGAGCTTCACGGATGCGCGGAGCGAGTCCGGCGCGGCAATCCCTGCCGACTCGTTTCACTGTATGAACTTGGTGGGTACGGACTGGCTCGGGCGGGGTATCAGCAAGCGTGTGGACGTAGCGACCGGACGCGTTCAGCCGCTGTGGTGCTGCCTCCAGGTGCCCGCCGACGCTGAGGGCGGACTGTATTCCGCTTCCGTGATTGTCAGCCCCGCCAACGCCCCATCGACCGAAGTCAGCATCCGACTCACCGTCACCGACGAGCTCCGTAATGACGCCGGAGACGACGAGCTTTGGCGGCATTCCCGCTTGAGATGGCTTGATTCCACAATCGCCCTGGACGATGAGGTCTTCGAACCATACACACCTGTGGAAGTGCAAGGCCGAATTGTGCACGTGCTCGGCCGGGAGATCACGTTCGGTGAACTCGGTTTGCCCGAGTCCATCCGGACGACCTTCCCGCCGACCGTTGATGGCGTCGATGCCGAACCGACGGAGATCCTCGCTGCTCCCATGTGGCTATCGGTTCAAACAACTGATGGCCTGCTTAACTGGCAGACAGGCCAACCGCAGGTCGTCGCCCGCTCGTCCGGGGCCGTCACGTGGCAGACCCAGAGCCGCACCGGCCGCTGGATGCTTACGACCACCGCCAAGATGGAGTGCGATGGCTATGTCGACTTCGAGCTAACCCTCACCGCGGGCCAGGCGGGTGAGTTAAGGGACGTGGCATTGGAAATTCCGATGCGACCGGAGGCCGCAACGTACATGATGGGTCTGGGCAGGATCGGCGGCTACCGGCCCAGCGAGTGGGACTGGCACTGGAACGTGGAGCACGCCAACAACCAGTTCTGGATCGGCGCCGTCAACGCCGGGCTCAACTGCAAGCTCAAGCACGTCGAGCCGGACTGGTCGCTGACCGATCTTCACTCCACGGGCCTGTACCGGGACTGGGCGAACGGCGGAAAGGGCGGATGCCGCATCACACAGACTTCAAACGACGAGATAGTACTTATTCGCGCCTACACCGGGCCGCGCCCCGTTCATGCCGGCGAACAACTGCACTTCAATTTCGGCCTGCTCATCACCCCGGTGAAGATGCTCGACAGGAACCACTGGCACTGGCGGTACATTCACGAAAGTTCGGGCAAGATCTCCCCGCCGGTTGAGTGTGCCGCCAAGGGCGCCAAAGTGGTGAACGTCCACCACGCCACGCCAATCAATCCCCACATCAACTACCCGTTCCTGATGCCGAAGGAGATGAAAGCCTACGCCGACGCAGCCCACGACGCCGGCATGAAATTCAAAGTCTATTACACCGTCCGAGAGCTTACCAATTTCACGACCGAGCTGTGGGCCCTGCGATCCCTCGGCGACGAAGTATTCATGGACGGCCCGGGCATAGCCGACCCAGCCACACTCGCCACGCTCGGCAAGTACCATGACCACACCGGAGACTCCTGGCTTTGCGAACACCTCGTGAGCGGCTATCGGGCCGCGTGGCAGCAACCTTTGGAGGCTGGACGCCGCGACGCCGCTATAGAAACAGTCGGACTGTCACGATGGCACAACTACTACATTGAGGGGCTCCGCTGGTTGCTGCAAAATGTCGGCATCGACGGGCTCTACCTTGACGGCATCGGCTACGACCGCCAGATTATGAAACGGCTCCGCAAGGTCATGCAGCGCACCCGGCCCGGCTGCCTGATAGATTTTCACTCCGGCAACGGCTTCGATGCCGCTTTCGGCGGCGCCGGCCCCGCATGTCAATACGCCGAGCACTTGCCGTTCATAGACAGCCTGTGGTTCGGAGAAGGCTTCGACTACCAGAATACACCTCCAGATTACTGGCTGGTGGAGGTGTCCGGGATCCCGTTTGGCCTGTTCGGCGAGATGCTTCAGGACGGCGGCAATCCCTGGCGAGGCATGCTCTACGGTATGACGTCGCGACTGGGGTGGGTCGGCATGGGCGACCCGGCGCCGCTGTGGGAGCTGTGGGACCAGTTCGGCATAGACCAAGCAGACATGATCGGCTACTGGGCGGCCGACTGCCCTGTGCGGACCGATCATCCGGGGGTGCCCGCTACGGTCTACCGACGAGATGGATTATCTCTCGTATCCATCGCCAGTTGGGCGCCCTGCCCCGTTGAATGTCGCCTAATCGTAGACTGGGAAGCCCTTGGCATCGACCCCGAGTCTGCGCGAATCGTCGCCCCAGCCATAAGAAGCTTTCAGCCGGCCGCCTCGTTCAGCCCCGCCGACCCCATCCCGGTGGATCCGGCCCGGGGCTGGCTGTTATACATCAAAGGTCCATAGGCGTCGGTTCTGCAAGCCGACAGCTTTGGCACACGATAGGCCTGCTGCTAAGTGTGCGGGCTTACTCACCTTTGCCGGTCTGAAATGTCCGGCAGAACGCGACGGACCAGAAGTTTTAGACACAAGTCAAGCTTTCCTGCCATCTACGAGATCGACGTGCGCCGACAAATCTATCTATCGAACAGTAACATAGTTACGTCGCGCCACCTCGCTCGGTGACAGCGGCGTTACATTGACATATCAATCGCTCTTGGCATGGGTTGTGTTGTTATTATCTCCGTGGGCGCCTAGTATTACTGTGTCTCTGGAAACGCTCTAGAGACGTTGAAAAGGACGTAAAGAGGGCAACGCTTCGGGCGGTCCCCTTTCACGGAAGAAAGCTGCGGGTGTCTCTCGATGTCGCTGCCGCACATATCATTGGGAAGGAGCAACCTATGAAGCCGTCGTTAAAACAAGTTCTTGTTGTCCTCGGTTGTTTTCTATCTTTAGCAGTGGCAGCAGGCTGTAGAGACACCATGCCACACTCACTTACCTGGCCGTATGGAGGGGATGTTGTGCCCTCACACGCCAAGCCTCCCGAGGGCGGGTACTACACCGACTGGGACCCCTACGCCGCCACGCTTGAGGTGCTGCCGGTGGAGGACGTGAATCCTGTGGCCACGCAACACGTTCTAGTGGCTACCGTAAGGGACAGGGACGGCAAACCCCTTCCTAATCGACGTGTGGAATGGATTATCGCCGAAGGCAGCGTGGGCGACATTGTAGAGGTGGACGAGAGTGGCTGGCGTGCCAGCCGCGGGTATAAACTGACCAACAAGTACGCTGTATCTCACACAAACAACTGCTCCCACGTGCTGGATCTCGGCAATGACGATCCCGCCGACGACATCCATCTCGAGCGAGGTCAGACCTGGTGCACAATTACTTCACCCGTCGAAGGAACGACGCACATTATTGCTTATGCGCCTGGCATCTACGACTGGGAGAAGCACAAGGTATTCGTCAAGAAGCATTGGTTCGACGTCGGCTACAAATTGCCGCCGGATGCGACCAATCGCGTCGGCACAGACCATGTCCTGACAACGAAAGTGATGAGGCCTTCCGATGGGTCGCCGCTAGCCAACCATAAGGTGACATACAGGATCGTGAGCGGCCCGGAAGCTCAGTTCGCCCAGGGCGGGCAGACCGCGACGGTTCTTTCCGATGCCGGTGGGCTGGCGACAGTTACGTTGAGGCAGGTAAGGCCCGTAGAGGGCAGAAATGAAATCGAAATCAGCGTTTTTCGCCCCGAGTCGGCAGGCGACGCGGCCAGTGAGGCTCCCATTCATGTAGGAACGGGCACCGTCAGAAAGACCTGGATCGCCCCGCAGATCGCCATATCAAAGACGGCTCCTTCTACAGCGCTGATGGGCGAGAGGTTCGCATATGACATAATCGTTGCAAATCCGTCGTCCATCGCCGCCAACAACGTTGTTGTGCGCGATGTATTGCCCGACGGCATCAGCTACGTCTCAAGCTCCCCCGAGGCCCGACGCAGCGGGCAGGAGCTGGTGTGGCAATTGGGTTCAATGGCTGGCGGCGGACGGACAGGCCTCCGCGTGATGGTTACGGGACAGCGAAAGGGCACTTTCACGAACCCGGTATCAGTCACGGCTGACGATGGGCTTTCGGCCCGCGCAGAGGCCACCACTCGCATCGGAGCACCGGAACTCACCTTGGCAAAGGAAGGCCCCAGCGAGATGATATTCTGCCGGCCATGGACATACACCCTGATCGTTCGCAACACCGGGGACGCCCCCGCGATGAACGTCAGGATTGAGGACAAGTTGCCCGCCAATCTGTTGACCACCAAGGGCGAGCAGAGTGTTTCCTTCACTCTCGGCACCATCGAGGCCGGCGGTTCCAAGCAGGTGCAGTTTGAGGTGAAGTCCACCACGGCAGGGACCTTCAGGAACGAAGCCGTAGTCTCCGCCGATGGCGGCCTGTCGGCTTCGGCCAGTCTGGCGACCGTTGTCCGCCAGCCTGTGCTGAAGATAGCCAAGACCGGTCCTGCCCAGCGATTCTTGGGCAAGACCATAACCTATGATATCACGGTCACCAACACGGGTGACTCACCGGCTGAGAACACCGTGGTGGTCGATTCCATACCGCCGGGGACGACGTTCCAGCAGGCCTCTGACGGCGGAAGACATTCCGGCGGCACGGTCACCTGGGAGCTCGGCACGCTGGCGGTCAATGCCTCCAAGAAGCTCTCTGTGACACTGATGGCCGACAGGCTTGGCAGTGTTCGCAACGAAGTCAGGGCGACCGCCGTCTGTGCTGAGGCGTCGGCTGAAGCATCGACCGAAGTCGTCGGCATTCCCGCCATCCTGCTGGAGTGTGTGGACATAGCCGATCCTATTGAGGTCGGCGAAAATGAGACCTATCGTATCACGGTCACCAACCAAGGCTCTGCGCAGGACACGAACATCGTGGTTACGTGCACTTTACCCACCGAGCAGAAGTTCGTCTCTGCGGATGGGCCCACCGAGGCAAAGGCCGTCGGCAACACTGTTGTCTTTGAGCCGTTGAAATTCTTGGCTCCGGGCGACAACGTCGTTTACACGGTGATCGTCCAGGCCCTCAAGGCCGGCGATGTCCGGTTCGCCGTGAAACTCGAAAGCGACCAGATGGAAAGCCCCGCTTCGGAAACAGAAAGCACTCGTCTCTACGAGTAGGGCTCTGGTAGACTAAGGGGCGCTGGTCGGATCACCGGCCAGCGCCCCTTTTAGTATCTTCACTGTATGGGAGACCCTAACGTGCGGACGTTAGAGTTCACATCGATCGCCGCTGCAGCTGCAATTATCTGCTGTGTCGCAGGCTGTGCCAGCCAGAGCCGTCTGCTGCATGCAGAGTGTGCTCGACAAGAGACCGACGGGCAACTGACAGCCGTGGAGTTCGTCTCCTCATTCGAAGCGGTTGACCTCGCCAGGGAACAAGTCATTTACCAAGTAAGGCTCATCGACAAGAACGGCCAGCCCATCCGCTCAGACGATGGGCGGTATGAGACGGCTGACGGAGTGGTGGCCGCGGCCCGCACTTTTTTTGTGCAGCGATCACCCCAGCAGTTCGAGGCCCTTCGCGTGAGCATACCGGCCGACGAGCTCGCCGCTACACCGGACCTCGCTCCTGTTTTCGCCGAGGTCGGGATCTACCTGCCCGACGGTGAGCAGCTGGCCAGTATGCTCTGTGAAGTGCCAATATTCGCTAGCCCTGCGGCTGCGCCCGATGCAGAGCAGGCGGACGTCTCCAGGCAAGGGCGACAGTCCTATTGGTTCATGAGGCCCACTGAAGAAGGCGGACTGCCAATTCTCGTCGGGCCTTTTGACAGTGCGAAAGATGCCCTGACCAACGCGCCTGTTCGACCGTCCAGGCCACGGGTCGTCAGCGCCGACGATGATGTCTGGTTCCTGCAACTATCCGAGCCTGACAATCCCGGTAAGCCCGTGCTAGTCGGCCCGTGCCTGTCAGAGCAGGACGCTGCCCGGACACAGTCAGTTCTCGTCAAGGAACTGGAAGCACAGGGACGCGGCCCCATAGTCGCGACCACTCGGCGAGTCAAACTGCAGGAGTGGTTCTCCCTGGCTGACGAAGACGATGCGCCTCGGCAATAACCCGCATCGCATTGCTCCTTGCCTCAGCTTGCCGGGCCCTCATAAAGCCATCTCAGCCTTTGTGCATGGCCCAAGAGCGTCCATAAAAGCCGCTATGCATATATCCTCGTATTCACAAAGGCTATCGGCCCGGACCATTGTCTATCGCCTGCCAACTTGCTGTGATTATCGGGCTCAAGGACGGCTGGCATGTCGGCGAGCCAGTGGATACACTGCCGGCCGGCACCAAATAATGAGCCGAAACACAGAGCCCATCATGAAGGCGAAGGCCATACCCGGCCATTTCCGACAAATCTGTTGACGGATTGATTTGCAGGAACGCTGCAATGAGACCCTTTACATGGGCATAGTGTATTCGTGCAGTGCGCCTAATTTGAGGCGGAGAGCATGTTCTATAAACCGCAGCACCCAGAAACCGGAAGAATGTGGGATACATGGCTTTATCTTCACGATGGTGTCTATTACTTGTATTATCTGGCGGCCGGCGGCGAGCAGTGGGACAACATATCCATGGCCCGATCACCCGACGGAGTGCACTGGAGCGAGATGGGGCCGGTGCTGAAGAAGCGGCCCGAAGCCACGTGGATGGGCACAGGCAGCACGTGGAAGAGCCCAACTCACGAGGCGGACGGGAAGTTTTTCATGAACTTTTCCGAGTGGGTCGGCCCGCGGCAGACCATCTTCTTCGCCGAATCTACGGACCTCGTCCGTTGGACAAGGCTCGGGGACGAACTGGAGTTCGTTCAGGACGAGAGATGGTACGAGGCTGAGGGTCGATGGGACTGCATCTGGACCATCCCCCGTCCAGGTGGGGGGCTTTACGGCTACTGGACGGCCACACCCAAGGCTGAGACCGGCGGACGGTTCGGCTTCGGTGAGAGCATCGACGGAATCACATGGGAATCTCTCGAGCCGCCGAAGGTCTATGGCATCGGGGAAGGCGAGGTCGGGGCGATAGAGAGGATCGGCGGCAAGTACGTCATGATGTTCGGCGCCGGCGGGATGCACACGCTGGTGGCGAATGGACCTAAAGGTCCATTCCATATTGCCGAACGGAACTCAGTACTCTTGAACGGCCATACGTACTTCTCCCGTTTCCTCAGCACGGCTGACGATATTCTGGTCAACCATCACTCGATCATGCGCAACGGTGAGGTATACATGGGCCTGATCAAGCGGGCGATTTTGGACGATGAAGGCACGGTTCGCCTGGCCTACTGGCTGGGCAACGACAAGCTCAAAGGCGAGCCTGTCGCCATTGTCATCCCCAGCAGCGCCGCTGATACAGCGAAAGCCATCTCGCTACCGGCCCCGATGTTTGACGTTCGGCGCGGTCTAATCATCGAAGGTGATCTCCTCCGGCCTGTTGACGGGCTGCCTGCCCGCGGGCTTTACATCGAGTGTGAGGCCGGCAGCGGCACGGCTATACTTATTAACCCAAACGGTTCAGCCGAGATAGGATCGATCTTTGCTGACGGCAGCGGCTTCGATCGCGTTTTCGCCGAAGACCGCCAGATCGCGTTCGGCCAGTCGGTGCGGTTCAGACTCCTTCTGCAGCATTCGCTGCTTGAGTTCTACCTCGACGATATCCTGATCGAATGCTTCAGTCTGCCAAGCGATGCAACCGGGCGGATCGGCTTAATAGCAGGCGGCCTGGCGGGCGCCATCAGCAATCTGGCGGCTTGGCAGGCGATATGATCGCCGCCGAGCGGGAAGCACCATCTTATTTCGCACCGGAGGCGGCTTTTCGCCGCGGCCGCCCGGATCGAGAGCGGTTTGGCTTGCTGGGTCGATCCTTCTTGTCGTCGCCGGTTTCGTAGCTTTCCAGACGCGTCGGCTGCGGAAGCTTATCGCCGATCAGTTTTCGCACGCTGCTGACGAATCGTCGATCGGCGCGTGTCACGAAGCTTGTCGCCAGGCCGTGGGCGTCCACACGGGCCGTCCTTCCAATGCGATGGACGTAGTCCTCCGCATGGTGTGGAAAGTCATAGTTGATCACGTGCTCTATGTCGCTGATGTCCAGCCCGCGGGCGGCAATGTCCGTAGCGACGAGGACGCGGCAGTGTCCGTCTCGAAACTCAGCCAGGGCCTTGTCACGATAGACCTGCTCGAGGTCGCCGTGAATGGCGGCGGCCTCTACCCCTCTGTTGTTGATCTTACGGGTGAGTCGATCGACGCCTCTTTTGGTTCGGGCGAACACGAGCACGCGCCCTCGGCTCTTGCGAAGGATCTTCAGCAACAGGGAGCCTTTTTCGTTCTCCGCAAGCTCGAATAGTTCCTGTCGTGCGCGATGGGCGGGGGCACAGACACCGATCTGGACGCGCACGGGATCGATCATGCTCCTGCGGGCGATCTGCTCCACATCGTCGGGCATGGTGGCGGTGAACATCAGGGTCTGCCGTTTCTCCGGCAGCACGGAGATGATCCGGCGAATCTGCGGAATGAAGCCCATGTCATGCATCCGGTCAGCCTCGTCCACGGCCAGCACTTCGATCTCGTCGAGCGTAACATTTTCGTTTTCAATGTGATCGATGAGTCTGCCCGGCGTGGCTACCAGCACGTTCGGCCAGGATTGCAAGGCCAGGTAATCCTGATCCATCGGCACGCCGCCAACTATGGTGGCGACACGGATTCCCGTAGCGGCGCCGAGTTGGTTGAACATGTCGGTTATCTGGGCGGCCAGTTCGCGGGTGGGCGCCAGCACCAAGGCGCCGAGTTCCGGCCGGTTTGCGAGGCGCTGGATAATCGGGATGGCGAACGCAGCGGTTTTGCCAGTCCCCGTCTGGGCCAGGCCGATGACATCCTTGCCTTCCAACGCGGGGGGAATGCCTTCTGCCTGGATGGGTGTAGGCCGTTCGTAGCCGGCTTGGCGAATACTCTCGTGAATTGTTTCTCTAAGGGGGAAATCGACGAACTTCACATCATTTTCTTCAGACAACTTACAACCTTCCAAAGCCCACGAAATCAGTCAACTCCAATCGTGGCCGGAGGGCTGGAAAGCGACTCCCTGTGGGTATGCCACGTCGAGCAGTCGGGAAGTCTGGCGCACGACCTGTTCGTGCCGGCCAATTCCCATTGCGCCCAACGTTCCCAAGGGCGCCGTGACGGCATCAGTGTTGCTCTCAGAGGCGGTGGAAACGTCCGTTCAGCCTGACGAGCAATACGCCAACTGCCTATCGACTCTCAGGTGGGGAACAGCCGCCCCCAATCGAGTGTCCGCAATGAGCATCCGACAGTGGCAAGATGCCTGAAACATCAAGTTCGTGTATTGTATCGGCAGGCAGGGGCAAATGTCCATAGAAAACTAATAATCTCCTGGTGTTGACGGTCGGCTTTGGTCGCTCGACATCTTCGGGGCGCTCGGTGCGTCCTCGGCGCAACGGGCGCAAGGCAGGCAAGCTGAGTGAAGCCATGACCCGCGCTTGATGACGGGCGGGAGGATGGTAGAATCCGGCTTCCTTGTAAGGAGATGTTTACATGAACAGAGTGACGGTCAATGCGGACGCCGGTGAGGCGAAGATCAGCAAGCACATCTATGGGCAGTTTGCCGAGAGCCCAGGCGGAGTGATCTATGGGGGGCTCTGGGTTGGGCCGGATTCTTCGGTCCCAAACACGCGTGGTTTTCGCAACAATGTGATAGAAGCCTTACGGGCGATCAAGATGCCAAACCTCCGCTGGCCCGGGGGCGGCTACGCTGAACACTACCACTGGCGGGACGGCGTTGGATCGCGCGACAAACGCCCGGACGGCACTTACAAGCTGAATGGCGGGTATCGGGAGTTTGACGTCGGCACGCACGAGTTCATGGAGTTATGCGAGCTGGTCGGCTGCGAGCCGTACATGTGCTGCAACACAATAACAGGCACACCGGAAGAAGCCGTCGAGTGGGTTCGCTACCTGACAGCCGACGACGATTCGGCCCCGGCGAAGCTGCGCCGCGTGAACGGCCGGCAGAAGCCGTGGCAGTCGCGAATGTGGGCAATCGGCAACGAGGGGTGGGCCTACAGCGATATGCCGGAGCCTTATACGAAGCGTTACCTGGAATATGCCGATGCCATGGCCGAGGCCGCCGGGGGCGAGCTTCTCCGTGTGGCGTGCGGCCCAGGCGGCATGCGGTACGACTGGACGGATGTGGTCATGCGGACTGTCGGTCACTGCACCGAGGGGCTGGCCTTCCACCACTACACGCTGGCGGGCTTCTGGAACGACAAGGGCGATGCTTTGGATTTCGACGAGGCTCGATACGGGGTGACCATGCGAAACACGATCTGTATCGAGGACCTGATCAACAAGCATTCGCTGATCATGGACAAGTACGACCCCGAAAAGAGGGTGGCGCTTGTCATGGACGAGTGGGGGACGTGGTACGACTCGTCGAAGCTTCCCGACGGCAGTGCGTCGCCTTATCAGCAGGGGACTATGCGTGATGCGATGGTGGCGGCGACAATGCTCAACATGTTCAACAACCACTGCCAGCGGGTGCGCATCTGCAATCTGGCGATGATAATCAACGGGCTGCACCCGATTATTATCATCGATCCAAACGACGGCATGTTCTTCACGCCGACCTATCACGTGTTCGAGATGTTCACTCCTCACATGGAGGCGACGATGCTGCCTGTAGTAGTGACGGCTGATCGGTATGACCCGGCGGGCTACACGTTTCCGGGCGTCAATGCATCGGCGTCGCATGATTCCTCAGGCCGGATGCACCTGACGCTTACGAACATTGACATCAATAAGGACCGTGAGGTCCTGGTGGATTTCCACGGAACGAACGTCAAAGGCGCAGCTGGACGAGTCCTCAGAGGTGAGAAGATTCAAAGCCACAACACAGCCGATGAGCCCGAAGCAGTTAAGCCGGTTGAGTTTTCTGACACGAAAGTCCAGGATGGATGGCTTAAGGTGCAGTTGCCGTCGATGTCTGTTGTAGTTCTTGAGGTGGAAGAGTAGTCATGTTGAGACTTAAAGATGAGACGCGCCGGATCCTCAGCGATCCTGAGCTGCTGGAGATTCAGGCCAGGCACTTCGCCGATATGGAGAGCGTCTATAACGGCACGAACACTCGGCCTTTCGTGCTGTCCGGCGTATACGCCGGGGTGGACAGACCGAGTGAAGGTCCGGCTGGCCAGCAGATGCGCCGCGCGCTGGATGAACTGGCCGGCCAGGCCGACCTGCTGCGTAACAAGCGCATCTTTCGGCCCTTATGCTTCAGCATCAGCACTTACGGAGAGGGATTCAGCAAATATCTGTTCGGCCTGAACGACATAGAGCACAGCGCCGAGAAACTACCGCGGCTGGATAGGCCGGTGGGCACGCTCGACCCGCCGCCGCTGGAGAAGTGTCCGGCCTGGCGGAACGCCAAAGCCCAGACAGAGATGTTCCTGGAGTTGGAGCTACCCGTGCCGCTGTTTTCCGGAGTCTACATCACCAGCCCGCTCGTGGAGGCAGTGAACCTGTACAGTGAGGCGTTCCTGATCGCCACGCTGAACGATCCTGACGCCGCCCGCCACGACCTAAGTGTGTTGTGCGACGTTGAGGTCCGGATGCGCAAGTGGTATGTCGACAACGTGCCCGCTGCGCAGCTTCAGTGGACTGCCCCGCGGCTTCGCGCCACGCCGCCCGGTTACAGCCAGATCGACGGCTGCACGCACCAGCTCATTGGTCCGGAACTTTACCGCGATATGGTGGCGCGGCTGGACGCGGAATCGCTGAACGTGGCACCCAAGGGCGGGATGATTCACATCTGCGGCTACCATACACATCACATTGCGACCTGGCGGGAAATGGAATGCCTTCGCGTCCTGCAGCTCAGCGGCGACGCGATGACGGACCTGCCGACCTATCACCAGCGGCTACGGGCTGACCAGATCGTTTACGTGAGCCCCCACGCGACGATGGAGCTGGAGGCGATTATGGAAGTCACCGGGGGCAAGCGGGCGGTTTTGGCGCTGTATGAGAAGGATCTTCACCGCGTGCGGACCGTGGTCGACGGTGAGGAAGCCTAATCGCTGAAGAAGCAGGAGAAGCTGTTGCCCTCAAGTGACGAACAGGAATTGACGGGCCGCCAGAAAGCCGTCCGCTGGCTGCATCCGGAATACATTCCCGTGCGCGTTGGGATACTGCCTTCGGCATGGATAAAGTATCGCGATGAACTTTACGAGATAGTCCGGCGTCATCCGGTCATCTTCGGACCTCAGGGCGCCAGGCCCAACTACGACACGATGGCTGGCGGCACATATGTAGCCGGTGCGCATGTTGACGCGTGGGGCTGTGTGTGGAGCAACGTGCATACCGGGCGGGAGGCCATCGTCACGGGCCATCCCCTGCCCCGCCGCGAGGATATCCGGTCCCTGAAGGCGCCGCAGGTCGAGGCGGGACTGCCTCACGGATTTATGTATCTTCGCCTAGCGGATCTGCGGGGCTTCGAGGAGCTGATGGTTGATTTCGCCGAGGAGCCCCCGGAGTTGCAGATGCTCATTGACGTGGTGCTCGAATACAACATGCGGCAGTTGGAGCTGCTCCTGGCCCGTTGGCCGGAGCCCGACATGTTGCACTTCGGCGATGACCTGGGCATGCAAAACAGTCTGCCGATCAGCCCCGACAAATGGCGCAAGTACCTCAAGCCATGCTACGCGAGATTCTACGGGCGCTGCCGCGAAATGGGACACAGCGTCTACATGCATTCTGACGGGCATATCTATGAGATCATCGGCGACCTCGTTGAGTGTGGCGTTGACGTGATCAATCCGCAAGTGCGCGCCAACGGGCTGGACAATCTTGCGCGCGTGTGCAGGGGCAAGGTGTGCGTGGACCTGGACCTGGACCGGCAATTGTTTCCGTTTTGTACGCCAGGGGACATTGATGTGCATGTTCGCCAGGCGGTCGATGCCCTGGGCTCGCCGGAGGGCGGCCTGTGGCTGATGGCGGAGGTCGACGACGGCGTGCCGCTGAAAAACATCGAAGCCATCTGCGTAGCTCTGGAGAAATACCGGGGGTATTTCAAGGATGAGTAGTACCGGACATCCGCTTGCTGTCGGGCTGCTTTCTGCAAGACCGGCCACTGAAAGGTGGAATTTTCCGGTCTTTGAGGTAATGATGTTTGCAGCCGCCAGGGAAAAGGCGGAAGTGCAGCGATGATCAACCGGAAGTGGAGACAGTGAACAATGAAGAGTGAACGTCCCTTGCGGATCGGTTTTTGCGGCGTGGGGGCAATGGGCCAGTGCGCTCATCTGTGGAACTATGCCGCGCTGAAGGACTGTCAGGTTGTGGCCATAGCCGAGCCTCGCGCCAAGACGGCGAAGCTTGTGGCCAAGCACTACAACGTGCCAAAGGTCTACGGTGATTTTCGCGAAATGCTGTCGGCCGAGACACTTGACGCAGTCGTCGCCTCTCAGCCGTTCAACCGCCATGGCCTGTTGGTGCCCGACCTGCTCAAGGCCGGACTGCCCGTGTTCATAGAAAAGCCCCTGGCGGGAACTATTGCCGTGGGGGAGCGCATACTGGACGCCTGCCGGCAGAGCAAAGGCTGGCTGATGGTAGGTTACCACAAGCGCAGCGATCCGGCCGTCATGTGGGCGGTTGAGCAGATCGAGCGGCTGAAATCTTCCGGCGAACTTGGCCGGCTGACGTACGTCCGCATGCTCATGCCGGCCGGCGATTGGGTCGAGCGCACCTTCGATAACCTGATCAACGGCGGCGATAATCCGCCGGCGCTGGAAATGGACCCGCCGGCGGACGACATGGACACAGAGACGTTCAATGCCTACACGAGCTTCGTGAACTACTATATACACCAGGTCAATCTCGTGCGGCACTTGCTGGGCGAGAGTTGGCGGGTAACCTATGCCGATCCATCCGGGGTGATGCTGGCTGGTATCGGCGACAGCGGGGCTGCGGTAACAATCGAGATGACGCCGTATTCTACCACACGCGGCTGGGAGGAATCGGCGTTGGTCGCATTCGAGCACGGCTACCTTAAGATCGATATTGCTCCGCCTTTGGCCGTTGGTCGCGCCAGCCGAGTGGAACTCTACGAGGATCCTGACTACAGCCGGACGCCGACCAGGACGATCCCCCTGATGGCGCCTGTCGGGTCCATGCGACAGCAGGCGATGAATTTCTTGGCCGCCGTGCGAGGCCAGCGCCCGCCCACCTGCACAGCTGCCGATGCCATGGAAGACATCCTCCTGGCCCGGGAATACATACGATTGTGGAAGGGTCTGTAGTAGACTTTGGGGCGAGCAACTTGCTGCTCGCCGGAAACATCATCGCCGACGTTGCGCATCCTTACGAACAGCCTTCGAAATAGCCCAGGAGACTAAACGTGAAAATCGAACAACTCGCAATCAACGCCATATCTACCCGTCATTCCGGTCTTGTTGAATGCTTGGATGCATACGCAGCGGCGGGCTTTAAGCACATTGAGTTCCCTCTGTGGGAGGTCAAGGCCTATCTTGGTGAGGGCCACACGCCGACGGACGCCAGGCAGCTTCTTAACGAACGCGGCTTGGACTGCATCGGGGGCTGGGAGACTTCTGTGCAGTGCTTCGGGCCCGGCGACAAGCGAAAGGCCAACCGCCAGTTGCTTCTGGAGAACGCCCAATTGCTTGGTGAGCTGGGAGGGACGAACATGGTCTGCGGAACGGACGGGCCGGCTGAAGGCGAATCGTGCGACGACCCACTAACGGCGCTGGCCGAGGGGTTCGGCAAGGCTGCCGAGCTTATCGCCCCAACGGGCGTGACGATTCTTCTGGAGTTCAACTGGTCGCCGATAGTCAAGAGCCTGCGAACCGCCGCTGAGGTCGCCCGGCGGAGCAGAAAGGAGAACGTCGGCATCATTTTCGACCCGGCGCACTACCACTGCACACCGAGCAAGTTCGAACAGCTCACACCCGAGAATGTTGCGACCATTCGCCACGTACATGTCGACAATATGGCCGACAAACCCGGCGAGCTTTCCGACTGCAACGGCGATCGCGTCTTGCCGGGTGCGGGCGGCTGCCTAGACTTGAAAGCTCTCTTCGGGCGACTGGAGGAATGCGGGTACGTGGGTTATTTCTCTATCGAGATGTTCAGCGAAGAGCTATGGTCACTTCCGGCTGAGCAGGCAGCGAAGATCATGTACCAAAGCCTTCTGACGCTTGTGGATTAGGCACATCGCCGGCGGCGGTCTTGCCTTCGCAGGCTGCAGTTCGTAAACTCTCCGCCGGTGGCCGTTACGAAAGACGGCTTGTCGGTGAGAAGATCATGGATATATCCCGGGAACTGGTGCTGGATTTAGCGGCCCTGGCCAGGATCGAAATGTCTGCAGACGAGGCCTATCGTTTTTGTCAAGATCTCAGCGCGATTCTTGGATATTTTGCAGACCTGAACGAAGTTGACACATCCGACATAAGCCCGACGGCGCGGATCGCCGAGGCCGGCGCGCACCTGCGGGATGATACGCCGGGCGAATCGCTTACGGCTGAGGACCTCCTGCTCATCGGCGGGGAGAAGTTCGACCCGAACGAGATGTGTTTTGTCTGCCAGGGCATATTCGATTCCATCAGTCGGTCATAGCCAACCGACACAGGCCCGATCACGGCGAGGAATGAGGCCTGGAGTCACGACCGTATGAGAGCGGATCTCCATCACATGACGATCGAGGAGGCGGCCGACGCCATGTCGTCCGGCCAACTTAGCAGCGTCGAGCTAACTGAGAGCGTTCTGGCACGCGTCGAGAGTGTTGAAGATCGCTACAAGGCGTACATCACCGTCGATGCCGATGGGGCGATGGAGCAAGCGCGCCGGGCGGACGAGATGCGTGCGGGTGGGCGTGCCACAGCAGTTACAGGCGTACCGGTTTGCATCAAGGACAACATCGTCACACGGGGGCTTCGGACCACCTGCGCAAGCAAGCTGCTGGAGGACTTCGTTCCGCCTTTCGATGCAACGATAATCGCCAAGCTCCGCCAGGCCGGCGCCGTGATCGTCGGCAAGACCAATCTTGACGAGTTCGCCATGGGAAGCTCCACGGAAAACTCCGGCTTCTTCACGTCCCGCAACCCTTGGGATGTCAGCCGCGTGCCGGGCGGCAGTTCCGGCGGGTCGGCTGTCGCGCCTGCTTACGGAGGATGCATATTCGCCATCGGCGAAGACACGGGTGGGTCTATCCGTCAGCCAGCGTCTTTCTGCGGCATAGTGGGATGCAAGCCCACCTACGGGCGGGTGTCGCGGTGGGGCTCGGTGGCGATGGCGTCCAGCCTGGATCAGATCGGCCCGATGTGCAAGACTGTCCGGGACGCGGCCATTGCTCTGAGAGTGATTGCCGGGCACGAGCCGAAAGACGCCACCAGCAGCACCCGTCCCGTGCCCGACTACCTGGACGGCATCGAGGGCGGGGTGGAAGGCTTGAAGATAGGTTACGTTCCAAGCCTTCTCGACACAGAGGGAATTCACCCCGGTGTCGTCGAGGTCACCGAGAATGCCCGCAAGGCCTACGAGGATCTCGGGGCCGAGATCGTCAATGTCGAGTTGCCCAACCTCAAGTACAGCATTTCGACGTACTACATTCTCTGTCCGTCGGAAGTGTCGGCCAATATGGCCCGGTTTGATGGAATTCGTTACGGGGTCGAGCATCGCGGGGAGGACATGTGGGGCACCTACGCTCGCACCAGAGGCCTGGGCTTCGGGCAGGAGGTCAAACGGCGGATCATCATAGGAGCGTTTGCCCTCTCGGCCGGATACTACGACGCCTATTACCAGAAGGCTGCCAAAGTGCGAACGCTCATCGCCCGTGATTTCAGCGAAGCCCTTGACAAGTGCGACGCGATTCTCATGCCGGTGACTCCTTTTCCGGCCTTCAAGATCGGCGAGTTCATCGACAACACGCTGCGTCTGTACCTGGCAGACATATTCACCCTCGGGCTGAACCTAGCGGGGCTGCCCGGTCTGTGCGTGCCGGCGGGAACAGTAGACAACATGCCCCAAGGCGTACAGCTCGTCGGCAGAGCGTACGATGAGAAGATCCTGTTCCAAGCCGGCCGGGCATTTGAGCGCAGGTCAGCTCACTCCCTTGCCCACCGTCTGGCGGCGAGTAAGGAGAAGCTCCCATGACCGCTTACGAGCCCGTTATAGGCATCGAAGTCCATGTGGAGTTGGCGACGCAGACAAAGATGTTCTGCGCCTGTGAGAATAGGCCGTTCGAATTGGAACCTAACTCCGCCACGTGCCCGACCTGCCTGGGGCTTCCGGGCGCCCTGCCCGTGGCCAACAGCGAGGCCATTCAGTTGGGGATACGGGCAGCCTTGGCGTTGAATTGCCAAGTGGGGGAGGTGTGCATGTTCGAGCGGAAGAACTACGCTTACCCTGATCTCATCAAGGGCTATCAGATATCCCAATACGCACTGCCGATCGGACGAAACGGCTTCGTGACGATCCACGACGACAGCATTGAGAAGAATATCCAGATTCGTCGGGCCCACCTGGAGGAGGACACAGCGAAGCTTACCCACAGGCAGCTATCCTCCGGCAAGAGCATTTCGCTATTGGACTGCAACCGCAGCGGCGTGCCATTGCTGGAGATCGTCACAGAGCCGACGATTCACTCGGCCCAGGATGCGGAGCTGTTTCTGCGAGAGCTTCGCAGCATCCTTATCCACAACGGCATTTCGCGGTGCCGCATGCAGAGGGGAGAGATGCGGCTTGAGGCGAACATCTCCCTGCGCCCGGAAGGGAGCGAGGAGTTCGGCCCGCGTGTGGAGATAAAGAACCAAAGCAGCTTTCGCTTCGTGCGCGAGGCGCTGGCGTACGAAATCGCCCGCCAGTCGGACCTGCTCGACCAGGGTCAGCCTGTGAAGCAAGCGACCGTCGGCTGGGACTCCGAAGCCCGGCGCACATTCGAACAGCGACTCAAGGAAGAGGCCCACGATTACCGCTACTTCCCCGAGCCTGACCTGCCGCCGATTGAGATCGGCAAGGACTGGATCGAGCGGCAACGTCGGGCGATGCCCGAATCGTTGGATTCTTTCCGCCGGCGACTGCTTCAGTCCGGCATATCTGCCGCTGACATCCACACGGTGGTGATGAACGACACCGTCGAGTTCCTTCACCAGGCTTGCAGCCTATATCCCGACGGGGCCGGCAGCATTCTGCGGTGCCTGATCAGGGATGTCTTTTCCCTAGTCAACGAAAAGAAGATCCCCATCGGCGACAGCAACCTCACCCCGGTCAACCTCGTGGAGGTTGTGAAGTTGGTCGACGGCGGTGAGATCAATTTCGCGGCCCAATCCAAGATTCTCCAGGAGCTCTTCGCCGAGGGCGGCTCGGCTGAGGCGATCATGAAGCGCGACGGGCTCGGCCAGGTCAGCGACGCGGGCGCGATCGCATTCGAGGTCGACCAGGTCCTCCAGGAGCGCAGCGACCTTGTTGAGCAGTATAGAGCCGGCAAGGCGGCCGTCCGCAACGCCCTGTTCGGCCAGATCATGAAGCGGCTGAAAGGCAGGGGCGACCCGAAGCAAATCGACAGCCTGCTGCAGAAGCGGCTTGACGGTTGACGCACCTGCTGCACGGGCGTCGGCATGAGCTGTCCAATGGTGTCTGGGGTGCCCATATCCAAAAAAGACAGGGTGATCCTTCGCGAGGTAGCCAAACAGGTGGCGGAAATAGCTGCCGATCCGGCGCAGGCGGACAACATTGATCTGTGGAAACGGCTGAAGCGCCTGGAGGGGCCCGGCCTATGATAATGCTTTACGACTGGACGGAGCACCAGACCGGCCCGAAGCTTGAAGTCACGATGAAGGATCTGCACACCGTCGGCGGTCAGCCACATCGCATGACCGAGTGGGCCCAGATGGCCAGGCAGCCGGCCGATCAGTACGCCTGACGGCAGATCGACCGGCGCCCATCAGTGCACGTCGATCTCCGTCGCAATGCGGTACAGGTCATGGGGGTAGAGGGCGATGATGACCCGTCGGCCCTTAGTGATTTCCATTATGCCGCTAAGCGGCATCGTAGCGTGCGGACTGACATACACCACCTGATCGTCCCTGAGCTCCCTGAAGTAGATCGGCAAATCGGTCATGGCATCGCCGGAAAGCTGCAGCACCTTCAGCGATTTTGACTTCCGCCAAAACGGAAGGTGCTGGGTGTGCCGCCCGCAGATGTGGATCATGCCGCCCTTGGGATAAACCCCGAGAATCATATCGTCAAGTGGGCCTACCATGTCCGCGTAGAGGTCCGGGCCGAGAAGTTGTGTCGTACATCCGTCGATCTGGCCGTAGCCGGGCGGCTGGGCCCGCAGCCGGTGGACGATTCCCTGCAGTTGCTGAACCGGGACGTGCCGGACGAACCATCTCCGCATTTCTGCTGAGATGTCGGCGATGACCTTCAAATCGTTGTAGGCTGCGTCCGGATCGTCGAGCATGGCCGTGAGAAATTTTTCAGCCCCATACAAGCTGACGGCTTCGACGATAGGTCCACTTACCGGGGCTACGGAGAACAGTGGGAGCTTTACATCGGCTTCGAGAAAAATTTCCGTTGAGCGCTTCATGTTCCGCCAAGCTTCGCACTTGTCGAGGCTCGGCGGTTCGAGGGTTCCAACCGGCTGGATTCGGCGCCGCAACTGTGTCACCGGGTCGGGCTTTTCCGGCAGGCCGAAGAAGCCCCTGTCCCAGCCCTTGCCGTCCGTGCTCGGCTCTGAAGCCAACGGCCTAAAGACACGCTGATCGCGCATGAGATAGGCTTCAGTCGCCATTGCGTCGAACGAGGCGTGCATGGCCTCTTCCATGGTTGCCCCTTCGGGCACCTCGGCCCCGGGCGTCAGGCCCGAAAGAACAAAAGCGGGCCGGCCGGCATTGCGACCCTCAAAAACGTCTTCCATCCGGTCGAGGTACTCGTCGCGGGCTCTGATCAGTTCCGGGTCATTTAGAATCTCGTAAGTCTCTGGCTTCATGTTGCAGTTCCCAGCTTAGGCTACACAAATTGTCGCAAAAGAACGGCAGCGCCATTTTGTCATATCTTCGCGGCCGTGGACGTAGATTTTTCGAGCACCTCTTCGGCAGTTACTTCTCGGCCGAGCTTGTCTGACAAGTAGATTCCCTCGCTGATGAGCATGGTAGCAAGGGCGATTTCGGCTGTCGGCAGCAGCACTACATCGCCGCGGAGGGCGGCGACCCAGTGGGACTGAGGGGAATCGTAAGCAGCCTGTGTCGCGTCGAGCTGATGCCACCGCCAGTCCGTGCCCTTCAGGTCAAAGGTCGCATCCATCGCCACATCGCTGAGGGAGGCGTGAAAACTGAACGGACTGAGGCAGATCCCGCCCGCAGACCCAACGATCGAGCTGCCTGGAAATGCGCCCAGATGGATCGCCCACGATTCGATAATGTCTAGTGTCGCCCCGCCTGCGAACTTCACGAAACCCAGGCCGAGCTCCTCGACGTCGTAACCGCTGGACTCACGGCGAGCCGTGTCCATATCGATCTCCTGGTAAACCTTGCCGCTTATGCGCTCGATTTTAGGCAGTCCCAGCAGGTACAGCATTCGCGCGATGTGGTATACGCCCATGTCATACAGCGCGCCGCCGGCGGCGATGTGCTTCTGGACGAACGACTTGGTGCCGTAGCCGTCAACGAACGGCCTTCCGCGGCGACGGTAGCCCGTGGACCTGGCGTGAAAGGTCCTGCCGAGATGCCCCGCATCGATAAGGCGCTTGGCGATTTTGGTTTCCTTCTCGAACAGCGAGCCGAGCTGGATGCTGAGGTGCCGGCCGGTTGCGCGGGCGGTCTTGAGCATCGTCACGGCATCGGCGCACGACCCGGCCATGGGCTTCTCGCAGAACACGTGCTTGCCGGCCTGAAGGGCGGCGACGGTGAATGGCATGTGCAGGTTGTTGTGCAGGCAGATGTCGACGGCATCAATGTCGTCGCGGGCGACGAGGTTGCGGAAGTCAGTATCTGTGTACTCCAAGCCGTACTTCTCACCCACACGCTGGAGTACCTGCGAGTCAATGTCGGCGGCGGCAACCAACTTGACGCCCTGCATCGCCGAGTATTCGTCCAGGTGAATCTTGCCGATCTGTCCGACGCCGATGATGCCGATTCGGATTTCCTGCATGGTCACGTCCTCTCTTACAACAAAACCTTAAGATCTCGTGTTGGCACGGCTCCGCCTGCTGATTCTTGTGTCACTCACTATAGCGGCAGCTTCACGGTCTTACCGGTCCGGGCCGATTCATAGGAAGCCAGCACCACTTCAAGTACGTCCCGCGCCCATTTGCCGGTGACGCGTGGCGTGCCCTCCTCGTTCTCAATCAGATCGATTATCACCTCGACAGCCGGCTTGCCTTCAGGAACGTCCGGCCGATGCCACGGATCATTGCCTTTACCGACCAGCTTGGGGCTGTTAACCAGCAGCGGGCCGGTTGGGTCTGCGAGGATGATAGTGCCCTCTGTGCCGTAGATGGCGCTGTTGCTTCTATCGGCGATGCGAGTAAAGCTCACGTCAGTGACGACTATCATGCCGCTTTCAAACTTGATGGTGGTAACGGAGTTGTCCTCGACCTTGATATTCTTTAGATGGAATTGGCCAAGCATTCGTTCGGTGTGGGCAGTTGTGGTCATACCGGACACTTCCGCTGCGCGTCCAAACAGAAACAGCGACTCGTAGATCGGGTGGACGCCGAGGTCCATCAGCGCTCCGCCGCCAGCTTTGGCCGGATCGTAGAACCACGCCTCGAACGGGCTGTAGATCAGGCCCTCATGGCCGGTGTGGAAATGCGCCAGCGTGCACTTGCCGATGGCGCCGGAATCTATGATCTCCTTAACCTTCAGGATCTCGGGTTTGGCGTCGTGGACGAACGGGGGACATATCAGCTTGACGCCGGCCTTCGCGGCGGCGTCGATGATCTTGTCGGCGTCTGGCAGCGTCAGTGCGATTACTTTCTCCATGCAGATGTGCTTGTTGGCTCGGGCGGCGGCGGTCGCGAATGCCAGGTGCTGGGATGTCTGGGAAGATATGAACACTACGTCGATATCGTCGCGAGCGAGCATGTCCGCAGGCTCGTCGTAGAAGTCGCCGATATGCTCAGCCTCTGGGCCCAACATCGCACGGGCGCGATCCAGGTCCGGATCGGCGACGGCTTTGACCTCGGCCCAACTGGATTTCCGCAACTCGTTGGCGTACCAGCCGGTGTGCACATGGGCCCCGCCCAAAATGCCCACGCCATAAGTCTTATCGCGTTTCGAACTCATGATTCACCTTTTCGTTATAACAGGGGCAGTTCTACAGGCTTGCCTTCTTTGGCGGATCGATAGGCCGCTTCAATCAGCTCCACCGCGCCGCGTCCTTCCTCACCGGGGGTAATTGGCGTGGTCCCGTTTCGGATGCAGTCTGCAAAATGCGCGATCCGGTCGAAGTAGACGTTGCCGCCCGCCTCGGCCGTCAGAGGGCTCCAACCCTTCTTCATGCCGCCGGTGTCAGTCTTAAGATAGATCTGCGGGCCGTCGCCTCGCCCCTGCAGGACTATCACGCCATTGCTGCCGAGTATTTCCTGGTAGCCGTGTCCGGTGGGGGAAACCCACGAGCAGTAGATCATGCCCACGGCCCCATTGGCGAAACGGAGCATTATAGATAGTGAATCCTCCACCGTTGCCTCCGGTGTGTCTATGATATTCACGTCGTCTTCGCCGTCGCCGTACCACTCAAAGATCGGGTGTTCTTTTTCGAACGTGTCAGTCAGGGCATAAACGCTGCGGACAGGCCCGAGCCAGTACAGCCACATGTATGCGGTGTAGATCACTATATCCATACCCACTCCCCCGCCGGCAATGTCCTTATCATAGAACCATGGTGCGCCGACCATGTGGTACATTCCGCCGATGTTGGAGATCTCATAAGGCGTGCCGATCAGCCCGCTGTCAATCACCTGCTTGATCTTACTGCTCATCGGGCTGAGGCGGTCGTGGTGTGTGACCATCAGGACGACGCCGGTTCTTCTGGCGGCGGAAATCATGGCGTCGCATTCGGCGACAGTGCGGGCCATGGGCTTCTCGACCAGCACGTGCTTTCCGGCTTCAGCGGCGGCGACCGCAGCCGGGGCGTGCCACTTCGGCGGCGTGGTCACACTGACCGCATCGACGTCGTCGCGCGCTGTAAGTTCACGAAAGTCAGTGGTCCAGAACTCCGCGCCGTACTGCGCGGCAGTTTTTCGGGCTTGGTCTTTCACAATGTCGGCGACGGCGACGATCTTTGCGCCATCCAGATTCGCCCAGTGCGGCAGATGTGCGGCGTGGGCAATGCCGCCGCATCCAATAACGCCGACTCGCAGTTCTTTCATGATCATCCCGTTCCTTTTCAGCCTGTTCAAAGGCAGAAAGTTGTGAACCGAAAATGCCGCTCATATGTTGTCCGGCATGCCGCCGGGCTCGCGGAGCTTTGCCTCGCGCAGGGGCTCGTCGCACGTGATGTCCGCCAGTGCGCGCCGCACGGCCGCGACCTGACAGGCGACCTCGGCGTACTCATTGCGTCCGCTATGGTGCTCGACACCCCAGTAGCCGTCGTAGCCAGCGGTCTGCAGAATACGGATCGCGCCCGCCAGGCGCGTGTCGGCGGTGTGAGCGTCCATGTGGGTGTGCATGCACCACGGGGCCAGCCGGCGGTCGCCTTCGTCGGGCGAGGCATTCTCCCAATGCCCCACGTGAATCAGGATGCCAAAGCCCGGGTGATCCACCGCCCGCGCCAGCCGCTCCATGTTATACGGTACGAGCTCCGGCCCCCAGTGGCTCTCCGGTCCGGCCTTGATGCCGTGATCGTAGGCAAATTCGGCGAACTCGCCCATGGTCTCGGCGATGACGTCGAACTGCTCATCCGTCCATTCCGCTCCCGTCCCGCCGGCGTCTATGCGAACCGTTTTCGCGCCCATGGCCACACCGGCTTGAAGCTGCTTCAAGGCCTTCTGGCGGGCGCGGGCTCTGTCCTCGGGCGTGTCCCACCAGACATGGCAGCCGTCCACACAGTAATTGGCGTGGACAAGCTCGCGCTCGCTGAGGGCGCGACGGACCTTCGCCTGAAAGGCTTTGTCGAAGGCCAGCTTGTCCGGCGTAAAGCCGTTCCAAATGTCAATCGCCCGCAGGTCGTGGCGGAATCGCACTGTCTCCATGCATCCGAAGACGTCCGTCATATCGTCGGCTAGCAAGCCGTGATACGAATACGTCGCGATCGATATCTTCATGCCTTATGCCTGCCTCACCCGGGGAAGTCCATTCACACCGCCCGTGCGGCGCCCAAAGCGTCCGGGAAGAATGCCTTCATACCATATCCATGCATTGGCTTGAATATCGCAAAAACCCCTGGAATCCTCGCAGCCTCTAGAAGCAAGATTCGGTCCCCGTGTGATTGACATGATTCTGATAGGCCTTCAGCAGCGCCCCAACAAAGAACGGGCCGGTGCTTTAAAGCCACGGCCCGTTCTCCTGTGTGCTCTGCGTGCTTGTGAGACTATCTCTTGCGGCGTCTGAGCATCGCCAAGCCGCCGATGCCCAAAAGACCCAGCGTGGCCGGCTCAGGCGTTATGACGAACGCCAAATCCATCGACAACCCCGTAACCGGGTCTGTCAATTCGTTCCACGGCTCACCAAGAATACGCCAGACAGCGTCATCGTTGAAGTGGTCCGCAGACTCCTTCCAACCGATGTTCACCTCGACGGGATTCTGGACCGTGAACTCAAGCCAGTAGATCGTGCCCTCTTCCTGCCAGAACGCATCGAGATCGTCGAACAGAAAGTTCAACTGATACACTTGCACGTGATCCGGCAACGAGGGCGGGACCATCGTGGCCGCCGGGTCGCGGGCGTCGAACCAACCTTGCGGCCCGACGTCATACGGCCTCATCGTCCACTGACCGAAGACTTGGTCGCCGTGCCACTCTTGATTGAGCGGTTTGCTGAAGTCATTTAAGGGATCCTCGCCCGGGATCCCGCTGTCACCGACAGGATCGTCGGACCAGATCGCCAGATGCACCGTGTTGGGGTCAAAGACGACGTCTTCCTTGAATGAAACCCAGACGTGGATGTCATTGACGAACCCCGTTTGCGTGCACTGCCAATCATCGGCCAGGAACACGTAGTAAGAGGACATGACATCCCACCCGCCATCCACCTTGGGCAGTTGCGGGTAGTGCATCTTGAAGGGATCACCCGGATCCCAATCCGCCAAAACAGGCACACAAATCAGCAGAGCAACAGCGAGAGTCAGCATCCATTTCTTAATCATCTAACTCTCCTTCGGGAAATAATGTGCCCTCACAATTGAGGACATCTCCTGTACCAACTAACGTATAAAGCCATGTTCGGAAATGCAAGGGAAAACTTGCGAAAATCGAAAAGGTTCCTTGGCAACGGTTTTTTCACCACCTGCCCGTGACGCTAGGTCCCACATCGTCACGACGCCGGCCAGCACGTTCCCCCGGCCGACTACAATCAGTCTGCGAATGTTCCTGTTTTTCATGATCTTGACGGCCTTTGCAGCGTCGTCCTCCACATGGCAGCACACCACGTAAGGCGTCATCGCCTCCCGGACCGTAATGGCGCAAGGGTCGTGTCCATCAGCAACTACGCGGACCACAATATCCCGGGCAGTTAACACGCCCAGCAATTCTCCTTCGTTGCAGACGGGCAAGATGCCGACATCAAAGCATTTCATCGTCTCGGTGGCTTCCTTTACCGTCGTCGAGGGGGATACCGTTCTCACTTCTCGTGTCATTAGGTCAGCCAGCTTCATCGGGGCCTCCTTGGCCAACCGCCTCGGTCGATTTAGATCCCAATTTCCGAGCCTTAGGTAACGGTGAGCCACACAATATTAGGATCTGCACACGCAATAATCGTCAGGCAGCCCAGCCTATCGGATGCGTTACGAGTTCGGCCTCCAGCTGCTTAGGAAGTATAGTTTCCAAATTGGCTAAGTATGCGTTCACCGCCAGTCGGATCGCCTCACTGGCTTCCTCACGGGTCCTTCCGTGTGCTATGCAGCCCGGCAAGGCCGGGCACCAAGCCCGATAATATCCACCGAAGCACCGTACTATTCTGACCACGAGGTTCATTTCTGTTCTCCTTATCTCTTGAACGTTCCTTTTTCCCGGCTACCACGTACTGCGAGCTACGTCCACAAGGCCCGCAATTCCATATGGATCTTTGTCACTGCAATGGTAGCTCTGTTGCCGTTGGGGAATCAATCAGGGCGCGATCCGTTTTGGTTTGTGGGGAGACCACCATACGCCATAGTGCAAGACCCTATGGCTGCCGGGCAAGAGCCGGTCGATAATGGACTTACGTCGCAGATGAACCGGAATCGCTATGGTAATCGGGCATCGTCTTGGGCCGGTTCGCTACCTGATTACACGGCTATCTGCCTTGCCCCCATTGGATTGCGTACTTAATCAACTCCGTGGCGTTGTCCAGGTTGAGCTTGTCCTTGATATGCTCGCGATGCGAATCGATGGTCTTCACGCTGACATGAAGCTTCTCGGCAATTTCTCGTGTGGGCAGGCCCTTTCCGATCAGTTCCAGGACCTCCAGTTCTCGATCGCTGAGCCTGTCGATCAGGGGGCGCTGCGGATCGCTGCCGGCAACCATCGCCTTGACCATTGTCGAGGCAAGTTTCTGGCTCAAGTAGACTTCACCAGCCAACACCCTGCGTATGCCTTCAATCACCTTCTCCGCCCCTTCTTCTTTGGCGATATAGCCCCTGGCGCCTGCCCGAAGGACACGCTCCACGTAGAACGAGTCATTTCGCATAGATAGCACCAGGATTAAGACACTGGGGAAGCGAATCCGAATGTCTTTGATCAGCTCCAGGCCGCTGCTTTCCTTCAGCGATAAGTCCACGATGGCTATATCTGGGTCGGTGCTTTCGATTGTCTGGAGAGCTTCGTAAGCACTGGCCGCTTCGCCGCAGACCTCCATGTCGGCGGTCTGAGATAACAGCATACGGACCCCTTGCCTGACGATTGGATGGTCGTCGATGAGCATGACCCTGGTTGCACGTTTGATGTCCGCGTCGCCCTTGTTGCTCATGAATACTCCTTAATCTGTCTGCGGGCTTCGAATACCCCGCACCGAACAGCTCACAACTGTCCCGCCCTGTTGTCGGGGCATTACGCTCAGCGTTCCGCCGATCGCGCTGGCGCGGTATCTCATGATGTGCATTCCCATGCCCTTGTTTCTGCGAAGGACCTCATCCGGATTGAAGCCCACACCGTTATCTTTGATCACCAACGAGATCGCATCGCTTTTCCCGTCAAGTGTAATGTCTATGCTTCTTGCACGACCGTGTCTTATGGCGTTGTTAACCGACTCCTGTGCGATGTGATACAGGTGCTCTGCGACGTTGTCGTTGACGGCAATTGGCTCGTCGCAGTTTACCTTGCAGGACACACCGAAGATGTGCGCGACGTTGCTGGCCAGTTCATGCAGACCAGCCGCAAGGCCTCCTTCCTGCAGGCCCACCGGGGCCAGGCCTCGCGCCAGTGAACGCACCTGCGAAACCGACTCGTTGACAACACCGATGATCTGGTCCGCAGCCGTCACTTCCTCGGGAAACTGCTTCTTCAAGCGATGGGCGAATCCTTGGACGAGAAACGCCAGCCCGGTGAGGTTCTGGCCCAATGAATCGTGCAAATCCCGTCCGATGCTTCGGCGCACGGCATCGCACGCGCTGATAACTTCTTTCTCCAGTTCCTTTCGTTCAGTGATATCGACTCCCAACTGCAGCACTGTCTCCGTGCCGTCGATGTCGGCGAAAGGGTATCCCAATACGTGATAAGTTTGACCGTTCAGCCCGTGATTCTCCCATTCCTGCGACCGGCCCGTCCGCAGGACCTGGAATGTGGGACAGTGTCGGCATGGTTTGTCCCGATGGTGCAGAATCTCATAACAGCGCCTGTTCTCCGGCCGGCCGAATATATCCACGAAAGTCTCGTTGGCGAATCGGATCGTGTGGTCGCCGGCAACGAGGCAGACATACCCGGGGAGCACATTGAGCACGGAAAACAGCCGTCGCCGCTCATCTTCGACAGCCTGTTCGGCACGCTTACGTTCAGTGACATCCTGCAGGGAGAAAACAAGAATGCTGACTTCGCCTTCCTCGTCCAGTATGGGAACGAGCGTCCAATCCCAATACGTCACACCGCGCTCCGGCTGATCGGGGTAGACGAAAGGCCTGGCGATAGTCATATAAGGCTGCTTTGTCCGCACAACATCGTCGAATATCTGCTTGGCGTCAGACGGATACATGTCAAAATGGTTCCGGCCTACAAAATCCGCAACTTCTTTCTTGCAGGCTCTGGCGTACGCTTCGTTGACGCGAATGAAATTGAAATTCCTATCCAGAAATACCAGGGGCGTGATGGTGTGGCTGAAAAAGGCCTCCAATACCTTGGATTGCTCGACCAGGGCCCTCTCTGCCCGCAAGCGATCTCTCACCTCGTCTTCAAGCCTCTCCACGGCCTCGACCAGGTCGGCCGTGCGCTGGCGGACGCGGACTTCCAGCTTATCCTTGGCCTCCCGCAGGCCTTCTTCCGCCCGCACCCGCTGAACTGCTGTGCCCAGTTGCATCCCGACGCCTTCAAGGACCTCGACCATTGAAAGAGGCACTGCGTTTTCACGTGTGTCAGCCAGATGAATCAAACCCAAGAGGGTCTCGCCGGCACGGATAGGGATAAGGGCGACGGATTCGTATCCCCACTCGTTGCACACGTTGCGGGTCTGTGCCCTTTGTTGCGGCGATAGAGATGCAAGAAAGCGTGTCGTTGCGTTCATGTAGAACGATCCGCCGCGCGTATAGTACGGAAGGCTCGGATCGGTCTTACCGGTTATGACGTTGATGCACATGCACCGGTCCATGTGGACGGAGAGATTGCTCTCGGAGCCGTAGAACTCCTGGTCAAAGCCGTCATGGCTCTCATAAGGGATGTGCCCGTCCTCGGTGAGGATGCGAATGCCCACGCATGCGCAGCCGCTGAATTCCCTGAGTTCTCTCACGAATTGGTCAAGTAGTGATGGCATCGCCAGGTGGCGGTTGGCGATTTCGAGGAAATTGTAGGAAAGGTGCAGCGCGTCGGTGGTCCGCTTGCGCTGAACGGCAAGGGCAAACATCGCGGCAAGGCGATCCAGGATCGCCAAGTCCGCCTCCGTATAGTCCCTGTCGGCGTTGGCCAAGGCAATCTGACCCAACAGGTCCGCCCCGTGCACCGCCGGAGTGGATATGAAACGCTCTATCGAGATATGCCCGGGCGGCGTCCCGCTGGATCTGGGATCTCCTGATGGGTCATTCGCCACCAAAGGCTTACGGTTATTGAGCACCCATCCCCACAGCCCCGTGAATTTCTTGAAGACGATGCTCTTGTCCGGCACTTCACACTTATCCCAAATGTCGATTGAGAGCGTCGGACAAACCAGATACCCGGTGGTTGCATTGATGTAGCCAACGTAGCCGAACTTGCTGCCGGTCAGTTCCTTGGCGTGGTGCAGAACAGCCTCGGAAAGCTCCTCGATCGACGAAGGCCGGATCATGGCCTGGGACAGTTCGGCCATTGCTGCATCAATCCGGGCCTGGTGGGCTAGTTCCGCCTCAGCGCGTTTTCTTGCCGTAACGTCGCGCCCGTAGATATTGACGCAGCCGCCTTCAGCCACGGGCGCAAATGCAAGGTTCAGCACTCGGTCGTCGAACTGCTCCTCAAGCTCCTCCTGCTTTCCGGACGCCAACACCCTATTCAGGACAGACAACCAACGGGAGCGTGTTCCCTCTGCCTGCCATTGGGGCATCATGGCCGCGGCGGCGGCATTGGCGTACATCACATGCCCGTCAGACCTCACACGCAGGATCGGATTCGGATTCTCCGCCGGAAACTTCGCGAGATCTGAAGTCTCTCCAGTTGAAGGAGACTCAGGATTCATCCGTGGTTGTCCTTTCGACTGTTGAATAAACCGTGATCGACAGATGATCCAGCCCTGCATCCTTGCCCGCCGGAAAAGCTCCACCTGATCTGAAACTGCTTAAGTACTAGTTTATCACCCAAGCCTGCTGCTGGCAATCCTGTAGCTGCAATCCAAGCCAGGACAGGCTTGTCCTTGCAACGGAGCTGAGGCGGGCTAGTATTGTATGAGCTGCACATAGCAACAGATCACAAAAGGAGATTCAAAATGCACAAGCGATCAACAGTCAGTTACGCTGTCCTGCCGGTGGCCTTCTGTCTTCTCCTGCCCACAGTCTCCTTGGCGCAGCGAGTTGGTTTCCGGGCCGTAGGCCGGTACAATTACAGCCCCGTCAGCGACTTTCGTCAGGACTCGTTCGGCCTTGGCGATTTACCAGGACCCCAGCCCGCCAGCGGAGGCGGCGTGCTGGGCTCGTCTATCTACAGCGGAGGAGCCCCCAGAGGCTCCTATGTCCATAGCTCTGCAGGCGGCGGGGGCGGCCAGTCGACTCCGGCCCTAGTGGACGAATCCATGCGGCAGACGCGGGTCTACGACCCGATGGCCCCTTTGGCCGTTGCCACGCCCACCACCGGTCCAGCTATCCTAGCCACCCGCCAGAACGTCGCCCAGGCAAGCAATCAGATCCTTGCCGCTGCGGCCGAACTGACACGCGGGGATCGGCCAGTTTCCGTCACTCGCCCGGCGCTGACCTCGCTAGCTCCACCCGAACCAGGCGCTTATCGGGCAGCCATGCTCAAGGGCGAGAACGATCTCAGGCAGGAGAACTATGCTGAAGCGATCACTAGTTTCACCGCTGCCAAAGATACCGACCCAGAGGCCCCTGAAGCCTTGCTTGCGCTGGCTCAGGCCTACCTGGCAACCGCCGATTCATCCTATGGTGAGACAGCCAAGTACCTCGGTGAGACTTTGAAGGCGTTTCCCGCTCTCTTGCTGGTCCGTGTGCACCCGAAAGATTTCTATGCCACCCCCGCTACTTACGACCGGATAGTCGCGGCTCTCGACCAACATGTCACCACTAACCCCGGCGACGCCGCAGCCCTTTTCGTCCAAGGCTATCTCCTTTGGCGCGATGGGAAACTCGATGATGCCTTTGACGTGCTCAGCGACGCTGTTGTGCGTTCAAAGAGCCCCGAACTGACCCAAGCTATTGACCTGCTCCTGAGGGGTATGGGGCAGGTCCGGCAGGAAATAGCAGAAGCCGGCCCTAAGATGCAATCTCCGGTCGAATTCCCTTGGGCGGGAATCAGCCTGGCCTTGCCGGAAGGATTCAGCCTCCAGCCTCTCAGTCAGATCAATCGCGCAATGGTCGCGACCGGCGGCACAGCAGACGCGCCGCAAAGAATCTCTCTGTCTCTATATCCGATCGGCAAGGATATCGAGCTTCCGGCCTTGATGGACTCCGTCACCCAACACCTCGATGCCCAACTGGGGGTAACAGATTCGGTCGTCGAAGCCGATGCCGAGGTGCCCTTCTTGGCAGGAAAGGCCGCCGTGCGCGCCTTCGGTTGCACCTATGGCAGCAAGCGCGTCGTCGGTGTCAGGCTGTGCTTCATCCGCGATGTGCCCCAACCTTCAGGCGGCAGCATGCCGATGGCTTATGTCCTGGGCATGGGAGTGATGGAAGATCAGGCCGATCAACTCCTTCCGGCTTTGGCTTCCGTTGCCCGATCCATAAAGCTCACCGACTTTCGCCGCCCCATCGACCTGCCGATTTCCAAACAAGGCCGAGTCGTCTCCGATCCGCAACTCGGATTCACCATCCGTCAACCGGCCGACTGGGTCGGCTCGTTTAGCGAGCGCGGCTTCACCATGGGGCAATTCGATTGCCTGCGCGGCGGCGACGTCAGCCCGCGGGTGGAGTTGATTGTGGCGACGGTGCCTGCCGACTTCACCGCCGAGAGTTTCGGAAAACACGCGATCGAAGCCAAGGCCGCAGAAGGCTTCAAGATGGAAGTCCTTTCGCACGGCCCAGCCGACCTGGCCGGTCGGAAAGGCTACCAATTTGTCGTTCACAAGCAAACTGTGAATGCGGAAGCAAGCGAGCAGCCAGCCGAGTCCATCGAGATTGGCCGCCTTATCCTCACCCCCGGACAGGACGGGCAGCAACGCATGTACGCAATTGTCGTGCAGTGCCAGGACGTCACCTGGCAACAGGCCGACGCCGTCATGGCGGCTGTCGCGCCGGACTTTTCGCTGCTTTCGGACAACAACGCCGACTGAGTCGGCGGCACGATGTGATGATCGGCATGGAAGCGGCCCGAGGCTATCAGCTCGGCTCGGTCCTGCTTTTTGTCGAAGATCTGTATCATATTGCTGACTCATTCTGTTTGGAAACCTGGAGCGCGAAGAATGGCAAAGACCAAAAGGACCACAGGCAACATCGAACAATTCATGATCCGCGTCAATGTCGGCGGGCAGGAAGTCACCGACTGGACAGGCAAGACATGGGCCGCCGACCGTGAATATGTCGCCGGTTCGTGGGGCTGTCTGGATTCAGCCACCACCGATGTTCTCAGCACGGACGAGGCTGTTGCCTGCGTGGAGGACGTCAACATCCTTCAGTCGATGCGCCAGGGCGAACGGCTGCGGTATCGGTTCGATGTGCCAAACGGGACATATCACGTTCGGCTGCTGTTCGCGGAGATTTACTGGACCTCCAGCGATGCTGAGAGACAACAGGTCCGCGTCCAGGGCAAGACGATCCTGAACCACTTCAACATCTTCGACGACGCCGGCAAGAACACCGAGTATGAGAAGGTCGTCACCGCCAAGGTCACGCGCGGGCGGCTGGACGTGGACTGCATAGGCCAGTCGCTGCCCATGCATTCCGGGGCGAGGGTCTCGGCAATCGAGGTCACCCGCGTGGGCGGAACGGCTGCGAAGGTGGCCTCAAAGGCTAAATCCAAGCGCCGCGCCGCCCGAGGCCCCTACAACGTGTTACTGGTGTCTCTGGATACGCTGCGGCGAGACCACCTGCACTGCTACGGCCATGCCAAAAAGCTCTCGCCCGTGTTGGATCGTCTGGCGCGGAACGGTGTTATGTTCGACAACTGCTTGGTGAACTGCGGCTGGACCCTGCCGCAACACACAACCCTGATCACCGGCGCCTATCCAATCAAACACGGGCAGATCTTCCTCGACCGCGCCCGTCGTCTGGACGCGCGCTTCACCACGCTGGCTGATGTCTTCCAAGAGGCCGGCTACATGACGTACGGCTTCGGCAACCAGAACGGATACGGCGGCGGGTGGGAGTACGGCTTCGACCGCGGCATGCGGCACTACACCACGATCTTTCCTTATAACAACATGATGGAGCTGGCGCCCGACGCAGTGGTCAGTTCGCTCCGTGCAGCAAAGGGAACGCCGTTCTTCCTGTACCTACATACCAATGACACGCATGAGCCGTTCGCCGCCAGCGAACCGTTCGGATCGATGTGGGGCGGTTCGTATATTAATAAGTACGAAGGCGAGGTCAGCTACGTCGACCACTATCTGGGGAAGATCTTCGAGCAGATCGCCGAACTCGACGCATTGGACAATACGCTGATTGTCGTCACGAGCGATCACGGCAGCGAGTTCGCCGAACACGGCTTCTACGAGAAGAAGCTCAACCTCTACGACGAGATTGCCCGCATCCCGCTCATCATGTCCCTGCCCGGCGTTCCGCCCAAGAGGGCGAATGTGCCGGGCTTGTGCCAAACTGCCGACATCGCACCGACCATCCTGGATATCTGTTCGCTGCCAATGCCAAAGTCCGTGGATGGCATGAGTCTGCTGCCCCGCATTCGTGGCGAGCGCAAGAGTGGCTGGCCAATCGTGTTCGCGCACACCCATCACGAGAAGTGGTTCGACTATGAACACTTCTCTGCGACGACCGCGCGGTTTAAGTTCATCCGCTGCGCCCCGTTCAGCAAGCACCCGGAGAGGATGAAAGGCAACGTCGGCGAGCGCTTCGCCCGGCTGCTGGAGGTCGCCCAAATCAAGAGCGGCTGTTGTCGGGAGCTGTACGACCTAAAAGCCGACCCCGGCGAGCAGAACAACATCGTTGCCACGTCGCCGGAAGTTGCCGCCGACTTGGAACGTCAGCTTAACCAGTGGATCAAGCGCTGTAGGTATACGCCCGCCAAGAGCGGCATGATGCGGCGGTCCTAGCGAGGACGTGGGACATGAAACCCAACATTATCTGCATCTGCGCCGACGGTCTCGGCTGGGGCATATTGAGCTGCTAGAGGGACAAACACCACCAAACGCCCGACACAGACGTCTGGCTGCGGAGGTGGTGCGGCTAACGCGTGCCTTCGGCAAAGCCCTTCGCAGCGGCGGGAGCAGTTCCTGTCGGCAAGTCGCCGCCGAGGATTCATCCCCCCCGCCAGGAGGCTGACATCTAGCCGTCAGCTACCCAGCCCCGAAAAAAAATTGCCTTCGACCTGATTTTATGCGACCATTTTGACGAAATTGACTATATAGTCAGTATTGAGCTGATGCGTCAGTACCGTCCGGAATGATCAGTACTGGGCTGGCTCGTCGGTTATGACCTGATAGTCGAGAGCTTTGTAGATGGAACATCAACGCGTCAAGCCGAAGAGAAAGCCTTCACGCCAACGACGCCGCACGATCGAAACGCGCCGTAAGTTGCTTTCCGCCGCTAGGGCTGTCTTTGCCGAGAAAGGCATGGACCTAGCCCGAATCGACGAGATATCAGAACGCGCTGACGTCGGCAAGGGCACCTTCTACTACCACTTCAAGGGCAAGCCGCAAATCATCGGAAAGCTCATTGATGACCTTCTCAGTGAGCTTGTCGAAGTCATCGAGCAGAAGTGCGCCGATGCTTCCGATATCTCAGATCTTCTCGAGAGGCTCATCGCGGTGCACGTTGAATTCTTCAGCACCCGCTGGGAGGATTTCGTCCTCTACTTCCAGGGCCGAACCGACTTGATGCTGCAGGAAGGCTACCCCGGCATCGAGACACCGTTCATCTCCTACCTGGAGTGTATCGAGGGACTTCTGGAGTCGGTCATCCAGTACAAGTTGCCTCAGACCATGCTCCGCCGAATCGCCTGCGCCATCGCCGGATTCGTCTCGGGCTACTACTCGTTCGCGGTTATCGCCCCGCAGGACGAAGATATTGACAAAGTGTTCGTTTCGCTGAGAGGCGCAATGGTGGCCAGCTTGACGCGCTTCGTACAGGAAGCGGCGCCGTCGAATCAGCCGGCTGGGAATCCTTCGGATAAGAAATAGGTCGTGCTTTTATCTTTCGGTTGGCGGCAAGGTGGCTGTCAATTGTCAGGTTATATAAGGAGTTGGAGAATTGAAAACAGAGACAATAGCAGAAGAAGCAGTTAAACAAGCGGCCTGGGGGGTCGCCACCAGCATCGACATCTACAATTGTGACCCCCAGACCATTCGCAGTGCCGAAATGATTCGAAAGTTCGTGGTTGAGCTGTGCGACCTGATCGAAATGAAACGGTACGGCAAGACCGTTGTAGTTCACTTCGGTGAGGATGAGAAAGTCGCCGGCTACTCGATGACGCAACTGATCGAGACCTCGCTCATCTCGGCTCATTTTGCCAACCTGACCAATACCGTGTACTTGGACGTTTTCAGCTGCAAGCCCTACGACCCCGGCGTTGTGGTAGATTTCGCCCAGAGGTTCTTCGAGGGCTCGCATTGCATCACCCACAGTAATTTGAGGCTATAAGCCGTGCAAAGCTTTCGGGTTGTGACAGACCTGGACGAGTGCCGGGACATATGGCAATGCGCCGTTCCCACGGAAGTCGTAACGGATGTGTGGGAGCTGCGTGCCTGTTTCCAGCGGCATTTTCAACGCCCGGCGCGTTTCCTTGTGGCCGAGAACGCAGAAGGTCTCACGGGCCTATTGCCGCTCAGTTATATCGAAGAGGCCGACTATTACGGCTACTTCCCCGGTGAGACCTGGCGGAATACGACATGGCTTGAGCAGAACCGCATTTGCGCCGTTGATGAACAAACGCTGGCTGCCCTGCTTCAGCGCTGCCCAGGCCGATTTCACCTTCGGTACCTGCTGCAGTCGGACGCCGGCCCACATGGCGAGGACAACGTTGACGAAGTGGGCTACCTGTTCCACCCGCGGGCATACGACTATGACATCGAGAACTACTTCCGGGAGTTCTCGCACAAGTCAGCCAAGCGTTTGAAGCGCGAGATCGAGGCTTTCGAGGCGTTGGGAGTACACTACACCTATGACGACTTAGCCGACTTCGACAGGCTCGTTGAGCTGAATATCAGCGCTTTCGGATCGGATTCTTATTTCCATGATCCTCGATTTCGGGAGGGATTTCGCAGCCTGATGCACCTGCTGGAAGAGCGAGGCTGGCTGCGAATGACAAGCGTCACAATCGGCGGGGAGCTGGCAGCCGTGGACTTGGGTTGCGTATACCGCCGCGCATACGTTCTGCTGGCCGGCGGCACAAATGGTGACTATCGAGGCGTGGCCAAGCTCATGAATCTGCATCACATGCGGCGAGCCTGCCTCGAGCGGTTTGAGTCGGTCGACTTTCTGTGTGGAGACTTTTCGTGGAAGACGCTGTTCCATCTGACGCCCAGGCCGCTCTACTTCCTTGCCGATTGCCAAGTCTCTTCCTGTCATTCGCAGGCGCAGGTCGAAGGAGCGATGCATGTCCAATAGGCGGGCGCTGGTCATAGGAACAACGAGTGATTACGTCGATATGATCAATCGACGTTTTCCGCAACGGGTTATTTTCATTACCGACCCGCGGCAACGGGCCATGGCCGTTGAGCAGACGCCTGGCGAAGAAGCCGAACTTCTGTGCGACCTGACGCAACCTGCAGCGGTGCTTGCCGAGCTGCGGCGCCATTTGGATCGCTTTGCATTCCAGCCCAGCGGAATCGCATGCTTCGACTGCGAATCGATGTCCCTGGCCTCATCTATCGCGCAATCGCTGCACCTGCCGTATCCTTCCGCCGACGCGATCGCCGCCTGCCGCTGCAAGTTCCTGTCCAAGCAGCTTTGGCGAAAGCACCGGTTGCCCTGTCCTCGCGTGGAGCTGATCAATAGCCCCTTGGATGCTGTGCTTTTCATGCGCCGCATCGCCGGCCCTGTCGTGCTCAAGCCCTTGACAGGCAGCGGCAGCGAGTTCGTGTTTCTTTGCGACGACGAAGAGGACTGCGCAGCTGCGTTTGAAACGCTCAGCGAAAAGCTCACCGAGCACTGGGATCGGCGGATGTACGCACCGTATCGTTTTCAGGGCAAGACGATCGACCCTCGTAAGGTCTTTGTCGTCGAAGAATTCATCCGCGGAGATGAGTATAGCTGCGACTTCGTGCTCGAGCAGGATCGTGTGTCGATCCTTCGCATTGCCCAGAAGGTGCAAGACCCCGCCCAGCCGTTCGGGACGACGCTGGCATACGCCCTTCCCGCTGATTTGCCTTCGGAGATGGACCGCGAGGGCTTCACCGAACAACTGCGCCGGGCGTCTAAGTCGCTTGGCCTAAATCGCGCAATCTGCATGCTAGATTTTGTCGTCCGAGCCGGTCGGGCGTGCATGATCGAATTGGCCCCCAGGCCGGGCGGAGATTGCATTCCACCGCTGCTGCTGAAGAGCTGCGGCTTGGACATGTTGAAATGCGCAATAGACTTCGCCGAAGGTCTGCCGGTAACTTCTCCGGCGCCGTCGTCGTGGAAACGTCTAGCGGGCGTCCGCCTGTTCGCCTCAAACGCAGGAGAAATAACCCGCATCGACACCTCCGCATTGAGGAAGGATCGCCGAGTGGTTGACTGTTGCCTCACGCGATCGCCGTGCCATCGGGTGGTTCTTCCCCCGGAGGATTACGCCTCTCGACTACTGGGATACGCTATATTCAGACCCCTCGGTTCCGAAGACCTCAAAACCCAGTGTCTCGACATCGCTTCCAGGCTGCAAGTCGAAATGAAGACACTGATATGTGCGACGGCGAGTCCATCTTGACAGATTCCGCACGGCAGAATCCCCATGCCCGCCAGGAACCGTCTGCGTTCGATCCAGCCGAACTCCGCGACTTCGTCGACGGCTTCCTGCGACGACGGGGTTCGTTCCTGCAGGTAGCCCGCCGTCACGGTTCCCCTCTGTACGTACTGGAAGAGGCCATCCTACGGGCTCGCGCCAACAGGTTCATGGAGGCCTTCTGCGCGGCCCTTCCGAACGTGCGCGTCTACTACGCGTTGAAGAGCAACAACTGTCCACAGGTCGCCCGAATACTGCTGAAAGCGGGATTGGGTCTCGACGTGTCCAGTGGGCTGGAGCTGCAGGTCGCTCTCGATTGCGGCGCAAAAGACATTGTTTTCAGCGGGCCCGGCAAGACCGACCGCGAATTGGCCCAAGCCGTCCAAAATGCCGAGCGAACGACGGTCTTGATTGACAGCTTCGGCGAGCTGCAGCGACTCCAGGAGATCGCAGCCGAAAGAAGCACTCATGTTCGCGCGGGTGTCAGGCTTACAACCGACAATCGAGGGCTTTGGCGCAAGTTCGGCATTCCGCTGGATGATTTGCCGCGGTTCCTCAACGCCGCCCGGTCATTCAGTTGCGTCGATGTCAGAGGGCTGCAGTTTCATACGAGCTGGAACCTCGATCCGGGCAACCAGGTCGCTTTCATCGCTCGCCTGGGCCATGCGCTCGCCGGGCTTCAGGCCGATCAGCTGGCGATGATCGAGTTCATCGACATTGGCGGCGGGTTCTGGCCGAGCCAGGGCGAATGGTTGCAGTCCCCGGGCCAGGCTCATAGCTATCCTCGACAGGCCTCCGCGCCGCAGAGAACTCCGGGGCTTCATCACTACAAGAGATGCGCCCGGCCGATTGAGGAATTCGCCGACCGGATAGCCCAAGCGGTGCAGGCATACGTGTTTCCGCACTTATCCTGCCGCATTTGCGCCGAGCCGGGAAGATGGCTGTGCAACGACGCCATGCATCTGCTGCTGACCGTCGTGGACAAGAAGGCCCAGGACCTGATCATCACCGACGCCGGCACGAATGCGGTCGGCTGGGAACGATTCGAGACGGACTATTTTCCCGTCATCAATCTGTCTCGGCCCGCTCTTGGCGAGCATGAATGTCACATTCTGGGTTCGCTATGCACCCCGCACGACGTGTGGGGATACGCCTATTGGGGCGCCGACATCCAGCCCGGCGACATCCTGCTGATTCCGACACAGGGAGCCTACACCCACAGCCTGCGCCAGGAGTTCATCAAGCCGCTTCCTTCACTGGCGATTCTCGATAGCGGTGATCAGCCCCTGACTGCATCTACTTAACCGTTGTCTCTTGGATAGCACACAAGGAGATTGCGATGAGCGAACTGATACTCAACAGGGCCGACTACCGGGACAAGGTTTACGCCTGCTGGATGGGCAAGAACATCGGCGGCACGCTCGGCGGGCCGTGGGAAGACAGGAGGCACACACACGCTCTGACGTTCTACCACCCCGTGCCCGATCAGGCTGCCCCCAATGATGACCTCGACCTGCAATTGGTCTGGCTGAAGATGCTCGAGGACTGCGGCATCGATCCGTCGGTTCGGACCTTCGCGGAGTACTGGAGCCGCTACGCCGAGCGCTATCCATGGAACGAGTATGGGTTCTTCATGCGGAACTTCGCTCGCGGATTGCGGCCGCCGGTGGCTGGGTGTTTTGAGAATTACTACGTCGACGAGATGGGCTCGCCGATACGCAGCGAGATTTGGGCGTGCCTTCACCCGGGCGACCCGCAGGCTGCGGCGCGAATGGCGTGGAAGGACTCTGCCCTGGACCACGCCGGCGGTGAAGGCATGCACGGTGAGATGTTCTGGGCGGCTTTGCAGGCGGCAGCGTTCGTGGAGACCGATCCGAAGACGCTTATCCGGATTGGCTTGAACATGATCCCCTTGAGCAGTCACATCGCCCGCTCGATTCGCGAGGCGGTGTGGTGCTTTGAAGCCGGCAAGACCTGGGGCGAGGCGCGCGAGCGCATCGCGACCCGCTTCGGCCACATCCAATCCTGCAATGCTGTGCCCAATCATGGGTTCACCATCATTGGATGGCTGTATGGGCAGGATTTCGGCGACCGGCTCTGCAAGGCCGTCAATTGCGGCTACGACACCGACTGCACCGGCGCGACGCTCGGGGCGCTATTGGGCATTCTTGAAGGCACATCAGGCATCCCAGCCAGGTGGACCGAGCCGATCGGAGACGGCATCGTGCTGCACAAGTTCACCGGCGATTGCGACCCGCCGGCCACCATCGGTGAATTGACGGACCGGACGGTCGCACTCGCCGAGCAGTCTGTAGCGGCCAAGGGCGATATCGCCTTCGGCGATGCGGAAGTGCTCCCGGAAGATTTACGTAGTCGCCTGTTCCGCAGCGAGCTGGCGCATGCCGCCGGGAGACAGGATACATACGCGGGTGTCGAACTGCTTGGCGAGCGGGAAGTCTGGCTGCACTATGGCGGCGAACCTGTCATTCGGCCTAGCATCGCGAGCGATGTTGAAGTCTCTACAGTTCCCGGCCCGACGCCGCGGGTTGACCTGCAGGTACCGGATGGCTGGAGCTGCGAGCGGCTGGGCCCGGCGCGATTCCGGATCATGTGCCCATCGGCTGTTCCCGACCGAAACATAGTCACGATAAGGATTGACGGCCAGGGTGGGGGCAGCGTCGACTTCAGACTGCTGGGCCCAGCTGAGGCCAAAGGGTTCGCCGCAGGCGCGAATGTACCATCCTGCCCCAAGTGCTACGCCCGTGTCGAAGCGTGCATGTGTGAGATGTAGTGCGCCCGGTTTGGTCTGGGCCGCGGGTTATTTTCTTGCCGCCAGGACGGTCCGCTCGTAGGCGCGAACGTTGTCCAGCCAAGCCATGCCGACCGGCACATCATGCCTGAGGCAGTAGTAATCCCACACGGCCGGCCACGGGAGTGCCTTGACCTCCTCGAGCAGCGTGAGGCGGCCGGTGAGGTCGCCGTCGGCTTCGAGCTTGAAAAGCGTGTTAGTCGGCTCAAGCAGTGCCATCAGCAGCGCCTTCATTATGCTTCGCGCGCCGATCACCCACGCGGCCACGCGGTTGATGCTCGCATCGAAGAAGTCCATCCCAATGCGGACTCGCCCAAGATACTCTCCTCGAACGATCTCCTCAGCGATGGCGCGGGTCTCGTCGGACAGCACGACGACGTGGTCGCTGTCCCATCGCACGGGACGGCTGAGGTGCAAGAGGATTTCGTCCAGCCACCACATCACGGCGGAGATCTTATCCGAGATCGTCTCGGTCGGGTGGAAGTGGCCTGAGTCGAGACACAGGAGTTTGCCGTTGGCGATGGCGTATCCCAGATAGAACTCGTGCGAGCCGACGACGTAGCTCTCAGATCCGATGCCGAATAACTTACTTTCCACGGCATCCAGATTGTGCTTCGGATCGATCTGCTCGGCGAAGATCGTGTCCAGTGACGACCTCAGGCGCTCGCGGGGGGCTTTTCTGTCCGCGGGGGTGTCTTTCCAGCCGTCGGGAATCCATACGTTGGTCACGCAAGGGCTGTTGAGCGCTTGGCCCATTGCTGCGCCGATGCGGCGGCATGCTATGCCGTGTTCGATCCAGAACTGGCGGATGCCACCATCGCAATGGGAGAGTGTGAATCCGTCAGCCGCCTTCGGGTGCGAGAAGAAGGTCGGATTGAAATCCATGCCCAGTCCGGCGGCTTTAGCCCAATCAATCCATCGCGCGAAGTGATCGGCTGACAGCTCGTTTCGTTCAACCCGCCGGCCGTTTGTTTCGGCATAGATCGCGTGCAGGTTCAGCCTGTGCTTTCCGGGGATCAGCTCCAGGGCGACGGCCAGGTCGCCGCGAAGCTCATCGGCGTTGCGCGGCTTGCCGGGGTAGTTGCCGGTCGCAGCCAGACCGCCGTCAAGTTCGCCGCCGCCAGCCTCGAACCCGCCAACGTCGTCGCCCTGCCAGCAATGTATGGAGATGGGGATCGTCGCCAGTGTCTCGACAGCACGGTCGGTCTCCACACCCAGGGACGCGTACCGCTCCCGCGCCAGCAGGTAGGATTTCTCAACATTTGATGTGTTGGTCATTTGTTTCACCTGGCAGCCGGCCGCTATTGGCTGTAATCTTCGCGCCGGTCGCGGTAGAAATACTATACGGTTCACGGCTCCAGCGGAATGGGCGACCATGCCCCGATCGGCTAATCGGCGAATCAAGGAGACCTGCTGCCATGAAAACGAATTGGTTTGACGAGTTTCGCAACCCATCCAGCGCGTATCGCGGCAAACCGTTCTGGGCGTGGAACGGCGAGTTGGAGCCCGACGAACTTCGCCGGCAGATTCGCGTGATGAAGGCGATGGGCCTGGGCGGGTTCTTCATGCATTCGCGCGTGGGGCTGGCAACGCCGTATCTGTCCGATCGGTGGTTTGAGTGCGTCGGCGCCTGCATTGACGAGGCCGGCAAGTGCGGCATGGGGGCCTGGATGTACGATGAGGACCGCTGGCCCAGCGGGGCCGCCGGCGGACTGGTCACGTGCGATGAACGATATCGCAAGCGCGATCTGACGCTCACCATCGCCGACAGCGCCGCCAAGCTGAAATGGTCCAAGGATATCCTCGCGGCCTTTACAGCCACCGTGGATGGCTTTCAGGCTGCCGGTGTGCGGCGCGTGCCACGGGGCAAACGACCGAAGCTCGCCGCGGGGCAGTCGCTGTTGATCTTCATGGTCAAGCTCGCCCACCCCAGTGATTGGTATAACGGCCAGACATATTTGGATGTGCTTAACCCGGACGCCGTCCGTCGGTTCATTCAAGTCACTCACGAGGCCTACCGCGCGAATTGCGCCGACGCCTTCGGTGAGACCGTACCGGGCATGTTCACCGATGAGCCGAACTATGGGCCGCAGTTCTTCGACCCCAGTCGCCCGGGAGTGCAGGGATCGTCCCCCTGGACCGACCAACTGCCGCGCGTCTTCCGGCAAAGATATGGATACGACCTCCTAACGCGACTGCCGGAATTGTTCTTTGATGTCGACAGTCGCCAGGTCACCCCCGCCCGTCGGGACTATCACGACTGCCTGACGCACCTGTTCGTCGAAGCCTTCTCCAAGCCGCTGGGCCAATGGTGCCAAGACAATAGCCTGCTCCACACCGGCCACGTGCTGTGTGAACAGCCCCTGGCCGTCCAGGCAAACATGGTCGGCAGCGCGATGCGGTTCTATGAGTACATGCAGGCCCCGGGCATGGACCTGCTGATGCAGATCTCCCGCGAGTACGATACGGCCAAGCAGGTAGCCAGCGTTGCCCGCCAGTTTGGCCGCAAGTGGCGGCTGACCGAGACGTATGGCTGCACGGGTTGGGACTTCAACTTCGCCGGACACAAGGCCCTGGGCGACTGGCAGGCGGCCATGGGCATCAATCTGCGCTGCCAGCACCTGTCGTGGTACACCATGGAAGGCGAGGCCAAGCGCGACTATCCCGCCAGCATTTCTTATCAGTCTCCATGGTGGCGAGACTACCAGACGGTGGAGGATTACTTCGCCCGCATCCATGTGGCGATGACGCGCGGGGTCGAAGTCCGCGACCTGCTGGTCGTCCATCCCATCGAGAGCGTCTGGCTGACGTGTGCGCGATGGCCCAGAGGATACCAAGATCCTATCGACGTCGCTCTCACGGAGCTGCGCGACACGCTGCTGACAGCCAATATCGACTTCGACTACGGCGACGAGGACATTCTGGCCCGCCACGGCAAGATTGGCCGCGGCAGACAGCCGAGGCTGCGCGTAGCAAAGGCCGAGTACAAGGCGGTCGTCGTACCGCCGATGAGGACGATCCGACGGTCTACGCTGGCGCTGCTGAAGCGGTTCCGAGCGGCTGGCGGTTTGGTGGTTTTCGCCGGGGATGTTTCAGCCCACGTCGATGCCAGCCCGTCACGGGCGGCGGCCGAGTTGGCGGCCGAATGCGTGCAGACGCCGCGCAAGGGCGCCAGGTTGGTCCGTGCGGTGGAGGCCGTCGCGCGGCGCGTGTCGATCACTGACGCTGACGGCCAAGAAATCGCCGCAACGCTGCATCTGCTGCGGGAAGACGGCGACGCGATGTACCTGTTCGTTTGCAACACGGGGCATCGGTACGAGCGGCATCGGTTCGACGCCTCAGAGCCGCTGGTGGCCAAGCGAACGTTGGCCTATGAGGATGTCCGCGTTCGAGGCTTCGCCGGATGCGCAGGCACGCCGATTGAGCTGGACCCGGCCACGGGCAGGCAATTCGCAGCGGACGCCCGTCGCAGGAAGGACGGGTGGGAAGTCCGCACCTGTCTACCACAGCTCGGCAGCCGATTGTTCGTGGTCCCCAAGCGCGCCGGTCGCACGAAGCTGGCGCCTCGGCCGAAGCTCAAGCAGCTCAGTTCGCGGGCGATCGATCCCAAGCAGTGGGATCTTACGCTGTCGGAGTGCAACTGCCTGGTGTTGGACCGGCCGACCTATCGCATCGGTTCGGGCGCACGGAAGAAGGCGGATGACATCCTCTACATCGACAGCGTCGTCCGCGACACGCTGGGGCTGACGCACCGCGGCGGCGAGATGGTCCAGCCGTGGGCGCGAACGCCGAGCGCCAAGTCCAAGCGTGTTCGCATCGAACTGACCTACACCTTCGACGTTCAGGTCATCCCCTCCGGGGACTTGTTTGTCGGCATCGAGCGGCCGGAGATGTACCGCATCGAACTCAACGGCGTAGCTGTCAACACCGATGCCGCCTGCGGGTGGTGGGTCGACAAATCACTGAAGCGTGTCCCGGTGGACCCGGCCTTGGTGCGGACGGGCGGCAATGAACTTTGGCTTGTGTGCGATTACGACGAGAGTCATCCGGGCCTGGAGATCGTGTATTTGCTGGGCGGGTTCGGCACGGCCGTTCGCGGGACGGAGGTGGCCGTGACGGCCGCGCCGAGGCATCTTCGTCTCGGCGACTGGACCAAGCAGGGCCTGAGCTTCTACGGCGGCTCGGTCACCTATCGCTGCACGATCCGGCCGAAGGTCTCGGCTCGTCAGCGGGTATTTGTGCAGTTGGACGGCTATCGCGGTACGGCGGCGGCCGTCAGCATCAACGGCCGGCGCGCGGGCATAACCGCATGGGCGCCGCACGAAGTTGAGATCACCGATCTGCTGGACGGCGGTGCGGCGGAGCTCGCTATCGAGGTGCTCGGCAGCCGGCGAAACTCGCACGGCCCGCTGCACCTCAAGCAGATGCCTCCCTGGGTCGGCCCGGGCTGCTTCACGGACAGGGGCGACAACAGGAAGGAAGGCTATAACCTGGTCCCCTGCGGCCTGATGACGCCGCCCCGTCTCATCGTGCGACAGTAGGTTGGAGGGCTGGGCCATGTCGCGGCGAGGCACGCGCAGGAGGGCGGCTCTTACGCAGCGGCGGCCGGACCGTCACCACAACGGTCAACGACTAGGGCGGCCCGGACAGGAGGGCGCCTAGCATTCTTCACTGGAAGCTCTGCGCAGAGCCGCTACAATCACGGGCCGGCCCCGTGGGCTAGGCGTATTGCGATCTGGAGAGTGCGGATATGCATTGAGCTGGCCACAGGGGCTGGTCTAGAGGAAAAACGATGTCGGAATTCAAGGTCATCATCACCGATCACGTGTTCGAAACGTTCGACGCTGAGCGGGAGGTGCTGTCGGCCGTCGACGCCAGCCTCGAAGTGTACCAGTGCAAGTCGGCGGATGAGGTTGTTCCTCATCTTGTCGGCGCGCACGCGATCCTTAACACTTACCTTCCGGGGATGGACGAGAAGATTTTCAGCAATGCGCCGGACCTTAAGGTGATCGTGCGCTACGGCATCGGGCTGGACACGATCGACGTGGCCGCGGCGACTGCGCATGGGGTGATGGTCGCCAACGTGCCGGACTACTGCATCGAGGAAGTGTCCGACCACGCCCTGGCCCACTTCCTGTCGCTGGCGCGGAAGATCCCATTTTCCGACCGCAAGGTCAAGGGCGGCCAGTGGTCGCTGGGGTACCTCAAGCCTATGAAGGGCATCACGAACATGACGTGCGGCGTAATCGGTTTCGGCCGGATCGGGCGGGCCATCGCCCAGCGCCTCAAGGCGTTTGGGCCGAAGATCATCTTCGCCGATCCGCTCGGCGAGGGTGATGTCGACGGCTGCCGTCGCGTCTCGCTCGACGAATTGCTGGCGACATCCGACGCAATCTTCGTTCAGTGTCCGTCGACCGACAAGACGCGGCATCTCATTGACCGAAAAACCATCGAGAAGATGGCGAACAAGCCCTTCATCATCAACTGCGCCCGCGGCGCTATCGTCGACACCGACGCGATTGTGTGGGCGCTGGAGAACGATAGAATTTCCGGCGCTGGCCTGGACTTGCTCGAAGACGAAGACGCGGTCGTCAAGACAGACCATCCGCTGAAGGCGTTCGACAACGTGATCCTGACGCCGCACAGCGCCTGGTACTCGTCTGACGCCATCGGCAAACTTCAGCGCAAGGCGGCCGAGGAAGTCGCCCGCGTGCTCCGCGGCGACAAGCCCAAATCGTTCGTCAATCCCGAAGTGCTCAAGAAGGAGTAAACCATGAAGCTCGCGAAGATCCAGATTGATGGACGCGTCTCATATGCGCAGGTCGACGGAGACGCCTGCCGTCTGATCGACGGTGACATTCTCAGTTCGTGGAAGCTCACGAGCGAGACGGCGCCTTTGGCGGACGTGCATCTGTTGGCGCCGGTGGAGCCGCGCCAGATCGTCGCTATCGGCCTCAACTACCGGAAGCACGCGGAAGAAAGCGGCATGGCCCTACCGGACCATCCGCTGATCTTCATCAAAACGCCAAACTGTGTCGTCGGACCGGGCGAGCCGATTCTCCTGCCGAAGATGGCGCCGGACGAGGTCGACTACGAGTGCGAGCTTGTTATCGTCATCGGCGCCGAGGCGAAGAACGTATCGGTCGCCGACGCGCCGCCTTACGTCCTGGGATACACGTGCGGGAACGACGTGAGCGCCCGCGACTGCCAGCTCAAGGAGGACAAGCAATGGGCGCGGGGTAAGTGCTTCGACACATTTGCCCCGCTGGGCCCGTGGATCGAGACCGACCTGGACCCCGACAACGTGGCCATCAAGCTTACCGTCAATGGGGACGTCCGCCAGGAGTCCAGCACGTCGGACCTCATCTTCCCGTGCATGGAGCTGGTCAGCTACATCTCGCGGTGCATGACGCTCTATCCCGGCAGTGTCATCATGACCGGTACGCCGTCGGGCGTTGCGTTCTCGATGGACCCGCCCGGTTTCCTGAGGGCCGGCGATACGGTTACCGTCGAGATTGAGGGCATCGGATCGCTGACGAACCCTGTGGAAAAGGAGAAGTGAGATGAACATCCGAAACCAGCTCTTCATCGGAGGTGAGTGGTACAATGCGTCGGACGGCAAGACCTTCGATGTGCGGAACCCCGCCACGAACGAAACCATCACGGCCGTGCAGTCTGCGTCGGAAGCGGACCTGAACCGGGCGATCGCCAACTCTCGGAAGACGTTTGACGAGGTCTGGAGCAAGACCACTGCCTTCGAGCGGAGCGCCCTGCTTCACAAGTTGGCCGAGGCGGTCGAGAACAACGCGGCTTTTCTCGCGCAGGTCGAGACGGACGACGTCGGCAAGCCGATCTTCGAGAGCACCAACATTGACGTGGCCAGCGCGGGCGCAACGCTCCATTACTTCGCAGACATCTGCGTCGAAGTGCTCGGAGGCGTTAAGGCCAGCCCCTATAAGCAGGTCTTCGACTACACACTTCGCGAACCGCTCGGCGTGGTCGGCGCCATCATCCCCTGGAACTTTCCGTTCCTGATCGCCGCCCGCAAGATCGGCTCGGCGCTCGCGGCAGGCAACACGATGGTGCTCAAGCCTGCGTCGTGGGCGCCCTTGAGCACGATCCTGTTCGGCGAGCTCGCCAACGAGGCCCAGCTGCCGCCGGGCGTGCTCAACGTCGTCCCGGCCGCCGGTTCAACCGCCGGCAAGGTCTTCACTGAGAACCCCGAGCTCGAAGAGATCACGTTCACCGGCTCGACGGCCGTCGGCATCGGGCTCTACGGCCGGTGCAACACCGGCCTGAAGGGCTGCACCCTCGAGCTCGGCGGCAAGGGCGCAGGACTGGTCATGCCCGACTGCGCGATGGACGAAACCGTCGCCGGCACGCTCTTCGGCGCTTACTTGAACCAGGGCGAGTGTTGCTGCGCTCTTACGCGCCTGATCGTGCACGAAGACGTCTACGAGGAGTTTGTCGCGAAATTCATCGCCGGTGCAAAGGCAATCCCGGTTGGTCCGCCCTCGGCCAAGGACACTCGCCTCGGGCCGCTGGTTCATCCTGATCATCTCAAGATCGTGCTCGACTATGTCAAGGCGGGCAAGGCCCAGGGCGCGACGCTCGCCTGTGGCGGCGGTCGCATCACCGGCGGCGACATGGCCAGGGGCAACTACATGGCCCCGGCCGTCTTCACCGACGTAACGCCGGAAATGAGGATATGGAAAGAAGAGATCTTCGGCCCAGTTGTGACGGTCACGAAGGCGGGCAGCATCGACGAGATGATCGACCTGGGCAACGACACGGAGTACGGCCTGGCGTCGAGCGTGTGGACGAACGACCTGCGGCTCGCCCACACGATCGCCCCGCGGATCAGGGCGGGCACGGTGTGGTTCAACCTGCATAACTTCGTTTTCCCGAGCGCGCCCTATCCGACGTGCGGATCGAGCGGCGTCGGGTTCGAGCTGGGCAAGGAAGGCGTACTCGCACTGACACGCATCAAGAATGTGATGGTCAGTCTCTTCCCCGATGGGTTTGCTTGGTATTGAGCGGCCTCTTTGGACTGAGAAAACTCCATCCTGGGGGTAAAGAGGGACGCGGGGCTTCGAATTATCTCAGGCCGCGCGTTTACCGTGGTAGTACAGACTGCCAGACCATCCTGGCCAATTGAGACTCTCATTCCACATGGAGCAGGTTGCCGGCAGCGGGCAGCCCAACGAATGAGCGACGGTTCCGCGCTTATGTGATGATACGGCCAACTCAAGGGTTCGGCTGGATTGCATATTCCAACGTCACTACTGCCTTGGCCGTCTTCTCAATTGTTCTGGTGTTGTATTCCCCGTATCCGGACGTATCCGTGGAGTTTCTTTCGGTTATCTGAAAGACGCCCTGCTGCGCCGAGATCAACGCGCCGACCTTCCCTCCGCTGTTCTCGGCAAGGGTAACGGCACGGCGATGGCCGTCCTCTGTCGCTCTTGCAAGAAGTCCGACCTTCGTATCCTTCAGATCAGAGATGTAGAACTGGGGTGAAGACGCCCTTATCTCAACACCTTCCTTTATCAAGTCGGTTATGCTTGTGGAGACACCTCTGATTAACGTGACGTTGGTCGACGATATCGTGATCGTCTGGGAGACGTCGTAGTACTCGATCTCATTGGTTTCCTTGCCCTGTGCGTCCCGCTTAGAGACCTTGTACGTGTCAATGGTCATTGCGACCATCTCTTCATCGCGGAAACCCATTCTCTTGAGGTACGCAGTGACCGCACTTCTGTTTTTCTGCAGCCTGTCGTAGGCTTCTGGTAAACTCGACCCCCTCGCACGGTACGTGCAGGAGAACTTCCCAACGTCCGATACGATATCTTGCTCTGCGTATCCCTTAACCGTGATTGCCTTCTCGTGCCTGATCCTGACGAAGAGCTTGGACAGCAGGGATGCGGAAAGTATCATTCCAAGTGCCAATATGACGGCAACAACTGACAGCTTCATCACGTTATTCATTCTCGCCACCATACCAAATCATTATTATCCCGGATTTTCCCTATGCATTGAGCCCACGACCGCCGCGGGCCGCTCTTGTTCCATTCTCTCTTACATCGAGGCCCACGCAAGTATTTTCCGCCCCGCTTGTCGGTCGAGAATCGTTGGCTTCGGCCATCGTTGTGAGGGGGCTGGCCGTTGGCGACCTAAAGAACGCCCTAGGACCTGAGCCAGCCGGATAAGACGCCAGCCTGCCGGGGCGGGCCGGTGGTCTTTGCTGGCTAGGCGGCGAAGATGAAGGAGCAGACTCGACGGACGGATGTTAGTCACGACCGCCTATTGTTGTAATACGATTTCAGGAAGATTAATTCCCTCCGTCATTTGCGTGATCACCTTCGCGCGGTATAATCACGGCCGCGGTTGAAGGCCGCCACCGGGCCTGCGGGAAGCGCTGAGTCCACCTTCATCTCACCAGACAATCCGTTGGACCTTCTTTTCTGCCTGAGACAGCAGGCCCCGGGCGCAACGGAAAGGAAGGTGCACCATGCCGCAGTCCCTACCCACCAATGCCAACCTAGTCCAACTCAAGAAACAAGCCAAGGACCTGCTCAAGGCGCACCACGCCGGCGACGCTTCCAGCGGCGCCGTGTCGATCTTTCGACCGCGTGTGAGTCGGTCGCATCGGCGCGAGACGATCCGGCGGAACCAGCCCGGAAAGGCGGCAGGCTCTTCCAGCGATCCCAGCGACCT
>Ga0180438_10000158_pt1 | contig 144985 bp, 174 predicted proteins | sample SS_ome_12_FD_132455 | JGI IMG/M metagenome (GOLD analysis project Ga0180438, IMG submission 132455) | Hypersaline lake sediment archaeal communities from the Salton Sea, California, USA - SS_3_D_2 metaG | ecosystem: Environmental > Aquatic > Non-marine Saline and Alkaline > Hypersaline >... | reverse complement strand
TTGACGTTGATCCGGATGGTGACCCTCTCATTGCCTTCGACCTGAACGGCTGCACGGAGAAAGTGTGGTGGCCCCACCAGCACGTCAAACTCGCGGTACCGAGTAAAGATCTCGAGTCCGCGAGAACCGACGAGGAGCCTGTGGAGCATTCCATCGACGGCTTCTCAGTGGGCGACCACATCTACATCGAGGACCCTAGTGAGGGTGGCGTTTATGGCTGCGGCCACGTCTTCTTGGTCAAGAAGTTGAATTCTGAAAAACTTGCCATCACGTCCCTGGAGACGGGTAAGGACTACGCCTGGTGTTCTGTTTGGGCTGTTCCGCGCCTGGCTACTCCTGAGGAGATCGCTGCTCGGGGTGAGAAGCCCTCGGCCTGGGAGCCCCTCAAGACGGACAAGAATGGCTACTGCAGCATGCCCGGTGCGGCCTGTTCTACTTGTCCTCTTGGGAAGTCGTTTCCTGTCTGCGATAACGATCCCGACTTCAAGGACATGCGGGTGCGGTGGTGGCCGGGCGGGTCTAGCACGCCGAACCGCGCCGAGTTCAGGTACGTGAAGCCTGAACCCGAGAAGCCCTTCGAGTTCAAGAGCCAGAGGGAGCGCCTCAAGAAGGCCGAGCCCGAGAAGCCGAAGAAGCGACGGCCCCTCCCGCGACCCGAAGGCGAGATGGGTGAGGGGGAGTGCTTCCACTGCAACGTCATCATCCCCCGCGAGCTAGACCTGCAGATCCGTGCCGGCACACGGGACTGTCCTTCCTGTGGGTGGAAGGCTGGGCGGTGTCGGTACTGCAAGGGCCTGTTGGTTCAGACCTGGAACTCGCAGGTGGGGAAGCTCGAGGAGCGCTGTCAGGACTGTCACCACCTCGGCGCCTAAAACTGCCCAAATCGGTTGAAGTTGGCGGGGATAGGTGCGGCCAGCTCAGGTGGCTCCTGGGGTACATATGGACAGGAGGTCGCGTGCTCAACAGGCTGCTGCATTGGTTGTTCCCGAAACCATCTATCACCGCCGGTCCTCCTGTGAAGTGTGTCGTGTGCGGGATAGTTTGTGGGACCTCGAAGTTGCCTGTCAGATACGATGTGGATCCGCCAGGGCAGTGTACGGCCTGTGCGGCTCGGATGGATGATGACCGACCTACTTGACGACATGCGCGACCTCCTCCGGCAGGCTCGAGAGGAACGGCTGCGTGATGCATTGGAAGAGATGGCAGCTGCATGCGACATCTCAGGACAGGCGGCAACCGCAAGAGCCATCCGCGAGACCATCAAGGTGAAGTGAAGACTGACCTAGATGTGGAAGAACGATAACCTCAGGAGGACAAGGTGATAGACAGAAAGCAGGACCGCAAGGACGTCTACAAGATCATCGGCAAGAAGCAGCCGCTGCTGTTCCGTGAAATCTGCCAGCGCATGCCCGACTACGACGAGTGGCGATACGAGGAACGCCGGGTCGATGTCGCCCTCCAGTACCTTCGGAAGGCAGACAAGGTCCGCTACCTGTATAAGGCCGACGGCGGACCCGGGTGGGTGCGGCTGTAGATCTGGAGACAACCATGGGTCACGGACAGTATCGGAAGACGTATATCGATCGCCGGACAGGTCGCCGCGGAGCGTGCGACTCAGAGGGCAACCCGATGAAGTACCCGGATGGAACGCCGGTGCCGGCTCAACAGTCGGAACGGGTTACTCAGGAGGGGGAGTTCACTCTCTATGATGACTCTGAGGGGCACTGTTGCTTCTGTGGTCGGCTGTCTTGTCGCGGTCGGTGTTTCAAGTAGGAGTCCCCATGAGCGGCATCCAGCCAGGTATCTGTCCGAAGTGTCATGACTCGAAGAACACTTACGTGGCGGCTGACATGTCTGAAGGCTGTCACATGTGCGACCTTCGGGAAGAGATGGAGAGGTTGAAGAAAGATCGCGCGAAGGCATTGAAGCGGGCTAGCGAGATCATCGCTTCTGTTTCAGAAGAATTGCATGTTGCTGAGAAAGAGCGTGACGCCCTGCGCGACGAGGTCGACACACTGCGACGACAGCACGAGGCACAGCGAGCCGACGCAGAGAAGATGCGCGCCGAGGTGGAGCGGCTGAACGGCGCACTTCGTGTACTGGTGGTGTCTGCTAGAGAGGCGGGCGCAGACGCCATTGCTGACTTGATAGCGGCACTGTTGAGGGAGAAGTGATGGCCGTTCCGGATAAAAGAAATTGCAGACACAGCGCTACAGATGGATTGCAAACGTGTCTGATATGTGGCGCTGATGTCGCTGCTGCCCTCCGTGAAGAGGTACGCCGGCTGTACTCGGAGAACTACTTCAAGTTCAGGGCCGCTGACGAGATGGCCCGCATCACGGATGATTGGGTCAAGAGGCGTATCATCGACAGTCGCTCGGCCCTGGCCGATGCCCGTCTCGACTACGGGCAGCCGCACCGCTACGAGGCCAAGGAGAACGAGAGGATTGTGAGGCTCGAGAGAGTAGTTGAAGCGGCCCGGGTTCTCCTTCGGAAGGGCTCCGGCGGTCAAGTGCCTACGTCCAGTAAGGAAGTGAAGGAGCTGTTCGAGGCATTGCATGCCGTCGAGCACTCGAAAATGGAGGAAGCTCCAAGTGAGGGTAAAGTAGTGGAACGTATTCCGACCTGTCCTGGTGACGGCGACCTACTCCTTGCCATTGAAAAGCTGCTCAACGGGGCCGATGCGCCGACACACAAGGGTGACCCCGTCTCCAGTGACCGTCTGTCTATCGTCGAGCGTGTCGATTGGCTCGTTAAGCAGCGCTTTCCTACCAACAACGACATGTTGGGCATGTTGGGTGTGAAAGAGGATCTGCTCTGTGGTCTGGCCGAAATCGAGTCCCAGCTGCGCAAGAATAACTTGTGGCTCGATGAAGGCCTGGTTGAGTCAGTCAAGAACGTGATCGGCAAAGTAGTGCTGAGTAAGAAGGTTTGATGGGCGCCCACGATGAAATTCCCTTGGATTCGATTCCTGACCTCGAGGATAGGTTGCTGTCACGGATAGAGATGAGAGGTCCCGATGACTGCTGGAACTGGACGGGCGGGAAGACTGGGGGCCAGAACGGTCATCGTGGCAGGTACGGAGCCCTTCGGCATCAGCTGACTCCTGGGCGCAACGGGAGAATAGTGCGACTTGCCGTACACCGCCTGATGTACAGGTTGGCTCACGGCGACATACCGCAGGGTAAGATGGTTTGTCATCGCTGCGACAACCCTCTCTGTTGCAACCCGCATCATTTGTACGCAGGGACACAGGCCGACAACATGCGAGACATGGTAGTCCGTGGAAGGTCGACTGTAGGTGTGAAAAATCCGAGGGCAAAGTTGAGTGAGGGGGACGTTACCGCGATTCGTAGGCTGCGACGTGAGGGCTGGACCTTGAAGGCTTTAGGCGAGAAATATGGGGTTCATCTGTCTACGATCGGATTAGTGTGCTCTGGGAAGAACTGGGGTGAGTGATGGTTGAGCGGTTCCAGTTCGCGCCATGGAAAGGTGAGTGGGTCCGCGCCTCCGACTACGACGCGCTGGAGGCGCAGGTCAGGCGAATGGATGCACGGTTTCGCGACGGCGTAAGGGAAGAGGCCGACGGCACACTCACACTTGTGTGGACGCAGGAGGAGCTTGAACAAGCACGAGATAAGGCAGCCAAGATTTGCGACGCTTGGGACATCAAACGGAAGCCGACAAGAAGCGAACTACAAGCCAAGATCGACGCCGCCCTCGACGTGCTGCTGGAGGTGCACTTTCAAGAAGGGTGGTGCGTTCGCTGCGGTGAGAACGAGGAGATGTGCACAGCGGATAACTGCGCCCTCGCAGCGCTGCTTGAGGAGAACACATGAACCCGGAGACGAACAAGTTCGAAGTCCTACAGACGGCAGAGGAAGCCCAGAGGGACGGCCGACCGCTCAACCGCGAGATGCGTCGGGCCCTCGGGGTCGCCAGCGGGAAGCTGTTCCGTCCTGACGGTTCGGAGGTCCCGAAGCATTGGTCGATCTTCAAGGTTGGTGAGCGCTACGTCATTGAGGGCTACACCTTCGAGTGTAAGTACGTCGGTGAGACGTCGGTCCTGTTCGAGCCCGTGGGGCCTGTGGTGGTGGAACCGTGAAGCACCTCAAGTACCTGTCGTATGTTGTCCGCCACAAGTGGTTCGTCTTCATTGAGTGCGTGAAGATGGGTCTGTTGTGGCGAGGACTAGTTCACGATCTGAGTAAGTTCAGGTGGGGCGAGTGGTGGCCGTACGCATGGTCCTTCAACGGACCCTGGAAGTACAACGAACGGCCGCAGTGGCTTGTCGATGCCTTCAATGAGGCATGGCTGAAGCACCAACACCGCAATCCACATCATTGGCAACACTGGGTACTGATAGGCGACGTCTTGTCACCGCTTGAGGGCTACGACCCAAAGGACAACGCCCAGTGTCTGCCGATGCCCTACGTCTACAGGATGGAGATGATCGCGGACTGGCGAGGCGCTGGTAGGGCTCAGGGACACGGCTTGGACACACTTTCTTGGTACGCCAAGAACCGCGACAACATGAGGCTCCATCCTGAGACTCGTGAGCTGGTGGAGTCTGAGGTCGGTTACAGGTGCAAGGGGTAGCCATGGCCGCCTTCCGAGAAGACGATGCTCATCTGTACTGGTGTCCCTTCGTCCGGTACTCAGGCAGCGATGAGGACGGCTCCAACAATCGCTGCGGTGATTTCGATGGCAACGGTCTCGGGGACGAGAAGGCTACCTGGAACCGGTGCGTCGGTTCTTTGTGTGCCTGTTGGGTAGTAGACGCTCCAGTTGAGAAGATCGGACACTGTGGGCTCGTTGCCAACTCCGGTCCCGTTGTCGGGCTGTAGACCGTTCCTAGCAATTTCCTAGCATTAATAGCTCTTCCTCGGTGTACAACAGAATCGAGGGACTATGACACCAGTTGAATACGTCATTGCTCTGCTTGATGCCGACCCACAAGGCTGGGCGATGGAAGGTGAGTACAATCTTGGCCACAAGAGGGCCAATTTGCTCATTTGGATATCCAACGGCGCTTTTGGTTTAGAAGTAGTGGGTGACATCAGGTTGAGCAAGTCGGCTATGGGTTTCTTCGAGAGGCGTCGACTGTGGAAGGCCGTGAAACGTCAACAGGCAGCAGCTTTGGCTCAGAAACTGCTCGAGGCCTGTGAGTCGATGTAGGATGACTAATGCTGGAAGAACTCGCCAAGGCCTGTGGATTCGAGGGTGAAGCCGAGATGGTGAAGTTGATTGCTCAGGTAGATCTCTCTTCTCCTGAGAAGCTGGCTGCCTTCACTGCTTGGAAAGAGCACGACGGCTCGAAGGAAGGGCTGTTGAAGCTTTTGAAGGGGGAGTCATGACGAAACCGCAGTGGCCATCGAAGTTGCCGCCCGGGGTGCCACATCCGAACCATCGACAGTTCGAAGAACTGCGCGCCGAGAACGAGCGGCTGAAAGAAACGTTGAGGTGGATACGCGATGCCAGCCTGGACGGTGAGGTGTCCTCTGGCGAGGAAGTGTTGGCGTGGCTGGGCGGTGTCGCCCGCGCCGCCCTGCGCAAGGACGTCTGATGCTCAACTTCATCGTCAAGCACTTCGTCGGCCGTCTCATGAAGAGGCTCAAGGATAAAAAGGACGCGAGGAGGGAAGACGTGCACCGATTTGACTGCAGGGAGAACCGTTGGGGCCACGCTTGCTACATGGACAAGAAGCCTCTCGATGAGGAGGGGAAGACGTGGGGCTGCAGCGGTGCCCTGTGTCCTCCGGTGTCCGTGGGTGACGAGGTCATCAAGGAGTTCACCAAGGGGTCAATGATCCTGCGGTTCACCGAGGTCAACAACTGGCGCGATCCGAGGGATGGTTTCAACGGGAAGCTCGAGGTTGTCGGGTACCTCGCGGACGTGGGGGAGAAGGAAGTCACTGAGGAGCTGGCTTCGTCTGCCTTGATCATGCTCGAGGGTCGCACACCCGAGTCGCATCCTGAACAGTATGCGTGTGGGAACTCTGTGCTGGAGCGCGTGAAGGTGAAGTGACTGAGCCAGAACCAACGATGAGCCAACCCGGCGGTCGGGTTCATTGGCTCTATGAGTACGATGGCCCAGTCAAGGTAGCAGCATGTGGGTGGAGATCTGTGGCGGCGGTAGTAGGTCAAGGGGAGTTCAACTGTGCTCGATGCGAGCACGTTCTGCGTGCGACGAAGAAGTTCTTCGAGAAGCACGGGAGGAACTGTAGGTTCAGACTTGGACCGCCAGTTCAAAGAGAGAAGAGACTTGGGTCGTGGAGTCGACTCGAGGTACTGCCGGAGGAATGATGTCCGACCTTTTCAATGTTTTCAACCACGTCACCATCAACACGATCATTGATGGTCAGGACAGTGTCAACCTCTTCGGTGGTGCGATCCCACCAGTGGGCGCCACGGCATCGATACACAGGCATAAGGATACGTTGCCTGAGATGCCCGATGGTGACGATGATGGCTTCTTCGATGAAGATGGCTTCTGTCACCTAAACGTCAAGGTCGTGGATGTCGAGTACGACATCACCATCAGCTCAGACAGAATGACACCCGAGCGCAAGGCGACTGTCCGTCTTGAGTCGATGAGGTAAAAATGAGCAAGCCAACGCACAACCTGTGTCTGAAGGTAGAGCGCGAGAACGATAAGGCTCCGTGGGTGCAAGTCGGGGTCGGCTGGCAGAACGAGAAGGGTCAGATCGGGATCAGGTTGAACGCTGGCGTTACCTTGTCCTGGCACGACACACAGGTTTACTCGTTGCGGCTGTTCCCGGTGAGCGAGAAGGAGAATCCGCATGACCAACGGTGAGAAGATGGTCTGGGCGGCCGTTTACAACTACTGGATCCAACACAACCGTGAGAACCACGGCCCTTCCCTTGGCATGACAGCTCAGGAAGAGATCGACAGGGAGATTGTTGAGCACAGAGATGCTGCAGAACGTGCTGGATATGCCGTACGTGCCATGAGGAAAGCATACGAGACCTTTGAAGACTATGGCTACGGCGAGGACATTGAAGGCATGTTCAGGAGTATTGTCAGAGGTCGGAGATGAGTAGCAGCAGAGGAATCACCACACTCCCTGACATCGAAGAACTCAGGTGCCTGATTGGTTGGCCGGTTGGGACCAATGGGTATCGAGAGGAAGAGCAGCTGCTGCGTCAGATTCTGGAGCTGTCTGAGCAGTACGGGATCGGTCGCCTACACCAGATGGTCGAGTGGGCGAGGGACATCTGGTACCACCCAGAGAAGATACCCGAGTACGAGAAGATGCGTCGAGACCGCCTGAAGTTCCTCGATGATTGCCGTCGAGTTGAGCGCGGCGAGTTGACTGCAGAAGAAGCGATTGCAAGGTCGGAGGAGTCATGAGCTGGGTAGTCGTTGACGGTAAGCCGGTGAAGGTTCGCTGGGAAGGTTCGGTACTCGTACGTGTTGATGGTTCCAATGAAGATATCGACACACACACAGAGGTCTTCGGTTCCAGGCGCGAAGCGCGTGAATCCATCAGTACTTCGAAACCACCGACTATAGACAAGAAGCTCAAGAAGCTGGCCACGATCCTGGGTGCCGAGGCCATGGGCTACGATGACATCTTTCTTCCGTTGAACGCACGAGCTGCTGAGCTAGTTCAGGACTACGAGCGCTTGGTTAGTCAGCTGACCACTTCGCGCCTGGACAGGGACTCAGCGTATAGGCGCTTGGAAGTTCTTGATCATGAACTTCAAGAGAGAATAAACGCGAACTCTATCATGCGCGTGTCCTTGGCTGGCGAGAAGAAAGCTGTCACCGATCTCACGGCTCAGCTGAAGACTGCACGGATGGAGATTTTCGCCCTCGAGCTGAAGGCCGAGGCCCTCCACTGCCACCAGATCATGCTCGTGGCTGAGAGAGAGCGCTTACGCAAACAGGTGAAAGAGCAGGAGTAGCGATGCCAAGCGACACCACTATGTTGCCTACTGATGTACTGCAGTACCTGAAATGGCAAAGAAGTTTCAGACAGGAGGATAAGATGGCCACGAAGAAGAACAGGATAGACTTTCTTCCGAGCATGGGGAAGCAACTGATTGCGGCCATGCGCTCAGAGACGCTGCAGTACCTCAGGAAGCACGACGGCTGTCTAGGCTTCAGTCTGAATCACCTCTACGACTTGGGTGCGATACCAGCTGATTTCGAAGCACGCTGGAATGCTGAGCGGGCTATCGAAGACATCATGCGCAAGGCAACGGAATACGGATTCGTCAAGAAGGTCGGTAGCAGACGATGGACCTACATCGGTCCTGATGTCCGTGAAGCCGAGAAGAAGCGAGCCGAAAAGAAAGACAAGCGACTGAAGGACATCGAGGCTTGGGCGCGGTCGAAGCGTCTTGAGCTTGAATCCAAACCTGACCACTACGACACCCGAACTGTCAGGGTGAAGTTGCCGAAGAAGCTGCAAGTTTGGTAGGAGTCGATATAACGGTGACATGCACTGAGGAAGTAAAATGAAGTGCGAAGATTGTGGCATCACATCAGATCATAGACCACTGCATGGACGTGGCTCTGGTCCAATGTGGTGTACACCTTGTTTGATCGTAAGAGCAGAACAGCTCAGAACTATACGAGCTGATCACATTGATGAGCTGGAGTCTGAGAAAAGCTGTTCAAGTATGTTGTTCAATGAGAACACCGAACTCAAGTATGCACTGGAAGAAAAGAACGGTGAGTTGAACGCGGTCAACTATGTATTGCAGGGTACGTCTGATGCTCTAGACAAGGCCTGTATTGAGCGCGAGATGATACGTGAAGCCGGTAATCGTCTACAAGTTGAGGGTGCAGTACTAGTACACAGCAATGACTCTGACAGCATTGAACGTTTTCAAACCGCAAGCAACGAGTGGTCCGAAGCCTTGAGGAAGGTAGTGGCGTGGGGTGGAAGCTAACCACCGGGGGGCGGATCGTGGTTCTTCTTGAGTTTTTGAGCCGTACTGTTAGGTTGACAGAGCTACACGCGGGCGCCTGGGCGTTCGGGGCCCGATAGGCATCTTGGTTGGGATGTCTGTCGGGCCATTTTTAAGGGGAGACGATGAGTAGCAAAATCACACTGGCTTTAGACGACCTCGAGCGAGCACGGAAACACCTCGAGTCCCATCAGGAAGATGGCGACGAAGTCGTTGAGCCAGTCCCCCTCCAGCTCGTTAGTTCGATGAGAGGCTTTATTACTGCTATACCTAATGGCAACTGTTTAGAGATTGACGTGTCACCTGGCTTCCAGATCAACTTCCAAATGTCGGATGACTTCCCAGGTCGTAAGATGTGGATCTGGGCAGAACTGGAGGATCCCAAGTTATGACCGATTGGAAGAAGGCCAAGCTCGCCGATCCCTACACGCTCCGTTGGCTAGCGGACGAGTACGAGAAGTCTGCTACGTGGCTCGTCGATCAGAGGGGCAGTGAGACACAGTGCGATCTCGTGATGCGCGCTCGCGACGAAGCCATGAAGCTGCGTGCGATGGCGAGGCGCGCCGAACAGCCGTCCGAATTAGATCAACCCAACATCATCGAGTCCCTTGCAGACTATGCCCATGAGGCTTGGTCAGGGTGGATGAGGTACCTTTTCGAGAAGTCATCAGAAGTCGAAGGGCACATCATCATCCATCCCTACGAGGTCTCTAGATGGAAGCGACAGGCCGCGACTCCATACAGCGAGCTGCCAGAAGAGGAGAAGGAGAGCGACCGCATTGAAGCGCGCAAGATCCTCGCGACCATCAAAGGTGAGAAATGAGTACCTATCGTGGTGTCAAGAAGCGCACCTTCTATACGGTCGCTAGGCGACAGATTGACCGACCTGGCGGCTGGGACTACTGGTGGGAGGAGAGTAAAGCCCCCAACGCCAAGGCACAGAAGGCCGAGATGAAGAAGGCCGCCAAAGAGCTGAACGGCTACGACGAAGAAGATGGTATGAATCCAACCTTCCGTCTCTGCAAGCACACTGTAGAGATCGTGGACTAGAGATGGCCGTCAAGATTGCACACGAGGACTGGTGCGCGAAGGGCCGCGAGCTGTTCGGTGACGATCCCATGAACTGGAAGTTCGTGTGTCCCAGCTGCGGTCACGTCGCCAGTGTAGCAGACTGGAAAAATGCCGGTGCAAGCGAAGGTGAGTTCGCGTTCTCGTGCATTGGCAGGCGTCTCGGGTCTGGCAATGACATGGGCGGCAAGAAGCAGCCATGCAACTATGCAGGCGGTGGCCTCTTCCAGCTCAACCCTGTCATCGTGATCTATGCTGATGGCGGCGAGCGCCCGACGTTCGCTTTCGCTGAGGAGTGACCATGGCCGAGCTGCTCAGGGTCAGCGTCTACAACGACAAGTACACCGTCATCCAAGAAGAGGACGGTAGTCTGCGGGCTCTTCGTTACGGTGAGGAGTGGCGCGATCTCTGTGGGGATGGACTCGTGCTAGCACTGGCGCAGGAGGTCGACTCCTTGCGCGAGGGGAAACGGAACGGTGAATGCCGTGTCTGTGGAGGCTTCGGCGCCATCGTCATCAACGAGAAATCAACTGAAGTCTGCTTTTCGTGCATGTGGAGAGTGGCTCAGGAGTTCGAAGTGAAGCGATTGGAAAAGCTGCGCGACGGGGACTGACGTGACCGTCAAGCGCACTGCCAAGACACCGGGCCTCGGCCTGCGTCTCAGGACTAGACGCCTCGAGTTGGGGTGGACGCACCGCGAGTTGTCTCGTGTCACCGGGATCAACGACTCGTACTTGGGCCAGCTCGAACGCGGGTACCGTGAACCGACAGCCCACATCGTTGGTCGTTTAGCTTGGGCGCTGGGGCGTTCGACTGACCACTTCATCCTGGGAACTGAATACTAAGTAGTAATTTCCTAGCAAATATACCTCACTGTCGTGGTACATCTTTATTGAGAGCGGCGTGCGCAACGGGTTGCGTTGAGGCGGTGGGCGTGCCCCGGCCGGGGACAATCGATCCGTCTGCCAGCATAGCTGGACCGTAGGAAAGGCGCCATCCTACCCGCTCTCTTCTGGAGGGAACAATGTACATGAGCGTCAGAGAGCTGCTGGCCGAATACGCACACGATGCTTGGTCAGGGTGGATGCGGTACGTCTTCAAGCAGTGCGGTCGCCACGCTGGCCCGTCTGTCAGTTCTGATACCGGCGAGGAGCACTACACACCGGGTGTGCCGGCTGTGATCCCGGCTTGGGCGAAGGACCGGTGGATGCGTCAGATGGAGACGCCGTATGTCGACCTATCAGAGGAAGAGAAGGAGAGCGACCGTGCCGAGGCCGACAAGATATTGGAGATCGTCGACTACCTGCAGCAGGCCATCACCGATATCCACTACATGGCCAAGTACTCCAATCGAACTGAACTGCAGGGAGCAGCGGAGTGTCTCAAGTCGATACAAGCCGGCGCTGAGAACGTGATCCCTGAACTGCGCGATAGGTGAGCCCGCGTAGCTCAGCAAGGTAGAGTGCCAAGCCTATGGACCTTGGAGGTCGCGGGTTCGAGTCCCGCCGCGGGCGCAACAGGAGAGAGTGTGGATGACGTCATCAGACAGCTCAACAATGGCTACGACCTGGACGGTGGTGGCTACACCTTCGAGAACCCACCCGAAGGCCTGCAAGGTCTAGGCTGCTTCATTTGGGATGACCCCGATCCCGACTGTGTTCCGTGGATCCGTGACGGTGTTGACTACTGGAAGTACGGTCTCCACGTGTACGCCTTCGCTCCCCAAGACGGTCACTTCAGGGAGACAGAGTGGCCTGCTAGCTACGTGGAAGACGAGTGGACGCGCAAGCTGATCGCACATGGCAGCTTGGCCACGACCGATCGTGAGTGCCACTGCCATGGCAAGTGGGTACAAGACGATGACCCACAGAAGCAGAAGTGGGAATTCACTGGGAACGTGAAAGATAGTCCATGGCCGAGCTGTGACCGATGCGACGGCGATGGATACGTTGTGTCACAGGGCGGTGAGTGGGCGCTCTACGCACTGTCCGATGACGATGCCTACACAACGGATGACCCATGAAGATGTGGATCCTCTACGATGGGCGTGCTTGTGGTAATGCGGGCACAGACGATGCCTCAGTTCTAGTCGCCTGCGATTCTGCGAAGGAAGCGGACGTGTACAAGGGAGACTACGGTTCGATGGCTTGCTACTCGTACGACATAGTCGACGGCAAGCTCGTCAATCGGCAGTGGGAGTGGGACTGGCATCCAGGTGAACCCGCGTAGCTCAGTTCGGTAGAGTGCCCAGCCTATGGACCTGGGAGGTCGTGGGTTCGAGTCCCACCGCGGGTGTCAACAAAGGGGAGTTCATGGGAGACGTTATCCTTCCGAAGCTGGAGCTGGCATCTTCTACGCTTGGAACAGCTGACGTGTACAGCTTCAGGTTCAAGCGTGGGTGGGCCATCTTCACAGTGAACGATGCCACCGGTGAATTCTTCATCACCAGTGACTGGGGTGACTGGACGCATCGCTGGAACATCGATGCCCTGGGGTGCCCCACACTGACAGAGTTCATCAGGCGTGGTGACTGTCACTACCTGGCCGGTAAGCTCGGGTACTGCAAGGGTGTAAACGGCACGAAAGAGCTGGACCTCGAGGCGACGAAGAAGGCCATCGCCGACGCGATCCATGAGGACGTTGGAGAACATGGAGAGAACGGCGACTACATGGCTCTGATGGAGGCGCTGGAGGAGTTCATCAAGGAGGCCGATGACAGGGGCATCGAGGTCGCATATGACAATGTCAGCGGCGACCTACACGATTTCTTCCAGGGTGAGATGTACGAATACATCACCTACAGACCGACTGCCCAGTTCATCATCCTGCAGGACTCGCTCCTGCCGTTCTTCGTGGAGCAACTGCGCCTGAGGGCTTGACACCACCTGTCAGGCGGTTACCATAGGGTCAGAGGTGCATCATGAAGCCATGACAGCCAGCCGCTCTATCACTACTGCGTAGTCCGTGACGATCTTCCACGAGGCGCGCAGGCCGCCCAACTCGTACATGCAGCAGAGCAGACCCCGGCTCCACCGGGGACGTACGCAGTCGTTCTTGGCGTCGGCCGAGAGGCCGATCTCCTCAAGCTCCACGACAAGCTGACCTTCCATCAGATTGATCACGTCCTGATCCGCGAGCCGGACATGGACGACGAAGCCACAGCCATCGGGATCCATCCCCGGCCACGAGAAGAAGTGCGGAGGCACTTCTCGCGGTACAACCTCCTCCGCTGAGGTATGCGATGCTCGAGGGAAGAATCGACATGGAGAAGTTGAAACAGGCGCTGAAGGGAGAGGTGCCGTACCTGCAGTCGAAGCAACTGGTGCTGGCTGCGGCTCCGAAGAGCGCCCAGAGCTACGACAACAGGGTGTATGGCTGCACTGTGCTGTACGCATTGCGCAGCCATTTGCGGGGTAAGTTGCACATGACGAAGAAGAGGATGATCGTGGGCCCCGTGACCGAAAGCGGGGTGGAGATCTACCCAGTTACCATGGAGGATCAGGAGAAGTTGATCTCGGATGCTTGGCAGCACTTCCTGCTCGAGGAAGCCGAGGCAGCCTGAGTTAGCTCTGGACAAAAATCTGTGTTGCCGCTGTATATGTGTGCAGGAGGTGACACATGAGCGGTGAAGGCGACAATAACGAGCCCACCTGGGTTGAGAAGACTGGCGCTGAGGCTCTCGGCGGCAAGCAGCTGAACTCTGGCATTGGCAGGATCGATGTGTTCGATGAGTGCTCGGTCTACACGCCGGCATTCCTCTTCAAGACGGAGGCCGAGGCCAAGGAGTTCGCCCACCACATGGCCGGTGCCGTTCTCGCCTTCGCGAACGAGCAGGGTAAGAGTAGGCTTGTGTAGTACACGGAGAAATCGGTTTCAGGCGGTGAAAGGGGAGACATGACCGCGCGTAAAGTACGGCGCACTCCAAAGCCGATCGTCAAGAAGTACTCAGCTGGTCAGCTGTACGATCTCATAGAAGCCACTCACGAGCCGCCTGAGTGGGCGTGCTTCCCAGAGGTAGGCCAGGGCACCGGCGGCGCTGCAGGGCGCCGTGCAGACGCTCTAGCAATGTCCCTGTGGCCGTCTCGAGGGCTCGTCCTGCGTGGCTTCGAGATCAAGGTCAGCAAGCACGACTACCGCCGTGAAGCCGCGGATCCCATGAAGGCCGAGGTCATTGCCAAGTTCTGCGACGAGTGGTGGATCGTGGCACCGGAAGGTCTCATCCAGGACGTGGACATCGAGCTACCGCCGGCCTGGGGCCTCATGGTCCCTGGGAAGAAGGGTGGACTCCGCACTGTCAAGAAGGCAGAGACTACGAAGGCCGAACCTCTCACGCGACCTTTCGTAGCTGCAGTGATGAGGGCGACGAACAACAAGCTCGTTGCCGGGAGAACTGGCTGGATACGCGTCGAGGACATCGAAGACAGGGTCAAGGCCGCAGAAGAGAGAGGGAAGGCAGAGGTACCTCGAGAGACGCAATTCCTGAAGCGCTCCAACGACGGCATGCGGAAGGTTCTCGAGGAGTGGAAGGAAAAGACCGGGATCGACTTGATGGGCCGCTCTTCGTGGCTCAGAGACATCGATGGCGTTGTGAAGGCGTACAAGCTCGGGAAGGCACTCCTCGGCCGCTACGATGACATTGGCATGCTCGTCAGCTCCTGGGAGCGGATGGAGAAGACGGCTCGCGAGATGAAGGGGCGTCTCGCTGATATCCTGCCAGAACTCGACTAAACGTACCTATTTTTGCATATAGGCACTTTTGTACCACCGTCGTGGTACACCCAGGGCTAGGCGATGTTGGAACGCTCCCGGGGTCTCGTAGGGATCGAGATCGGGTCGGCGCCTTGAGTTGACCGGCCCCGGTGTGACACTGGCAGCTTCCCTGAACAGCTCCTGCACTTCCTTCCTGGTCCGCTTCCGCATGTTGACCTCCTAGAGGTAATACGCAGAAGCGTGACACCCACTTTCTAGCCATTTCCTAGCAAGTCTTGTGCTGTGTCGGGGTACATTAGGTTGACTGGAGGTGAACCATGAGTCGACGCGAAGCTCAACTTGGTTTCGAGCTGTGGCTCAAATACTACGTCTGGACCGAAGAGCACGATCGCTCTGTCTGCAGAGAGGTTCACCCAAGGACTGGCAACGCGCATCCGCGTACCGACAAGGAACGCTCACTGTGCTCACAATTCGCACGTGAAATGATGAATGCTTTGGGCCTGGACAACGGCAAGTACCGGGAGGAAAAAGATGCTGTGCGGCAATTGACGTACAGAAAGCAGAAGGAATGCCTCAAGCGTCTCGAGAGACAGAACTGGCCTGACCAAAAGCTTGACCATGGATTCAAGCTTAATGACTTTGTCGTGGCGTGGCCATGGGAAAGCGTTACACGACATGGTGGGACTTCAATTTGGAGTCCGAATGACGCCATGCGCAAACACTTCCATGGCGGCGCTAGGATTGTTGCTTTCGATGGCGACGAAGCTGTCCTACTCAAGTTCGAAGATGGCTATGTTTCGCACTGGCCACACGAGTACATCAGCCCACTCACCAGGACTTTCAAGAGGCACGACGAAATACCAATTGGTGAGGCAGTGCCGTGCAATCTTTTCAAAGCAGCTGAGTCATGGGAGAACCAAACAAGCGATCCCATGCAAGACATCATCGACTTTACTGAGATGATGAAAGAGCATGCGAGACAACCAGCGACTCCGTCTTGTCGTAGGCTCGTAGGTCGTGACGCCAAGGTCATCGTCGAAGGAGTAGGGACCTTCGAGGTCGGCAAGATCTGGTTGACTGAGAAGGGCTTCGACTGCAAGGGCCTGAAGGAAGTTCCTTCCAACGGTGTCACGATCCCCAAAGAGCAGCAGCGAATTGTCAGCGGTACCTTCGAACCTCGGTACGACTATGAGCAGGAGCGTTGCGACTCCATCAAGCTCGATCCTGAAACACCAGTCGATGAGACGAAGTGCTGCGGGATGCTCTACCCAGAGGCAATCGCGCATGCGATCAACCGTGGTGAGATGCCGTGTCCTGAGAGTGCGTGCAAACCGCAGAAGTCACCACACCGGTGTCGGTGGAAGAACTGCAACGGCCTTGTCTACATGCGCTACCCTGGCATCCCCACCTGTCAGGACTGCAACAACTCACAGCTCGATGAGAAGCCGAAGCGCAAGATGAACTCTGACTTCCATGGACCAGACAGCCGATGAAACTCGTCTGGACAGATGAGCTTGACGCGAAACTGATCGCATTCGTTCGTGAACACGGCGACAGACCATGGACCTACTTGGACAGCCACCACGACAAGATCTGGAGCGATGCCGCAGTGCAGTTCTCCTGCAGTCCAAAAGAGACGTGGACGCGATACCTAGAACTGCGTCGCAAGGGTAGAGGACGCGGTATCGGTCACACACAGCCGTGGAGACGTGGACCGGTCGGGAGAAGGCGATGACTGAACCGTGCGGCGAGGACATCGAGAAGATCAAAAGTGAAAACGCAGAACTGAAGAACACCATCAAGCGTTTGCGCTCTTTGGTGAGGACAAATCCTGCGGCAGGTCTACGCTGTCTCGCTGAAGCCCTGCAGGAGCCGCTCCAGTGTGGTCACCCACTCGAGTGCTTGGACGAGGAGAAGGGTTGTCTGTGGTGCATCGACAAGGACCGCATCAAGCGAGCCATCCAAGCCAGCGACAACGGTGGTGGGTCAGCTTCTGATGCCATCCAAGACATGCTCATGATCCTGCACGATGAAGATGCAGATGAGAGTTGCTTGGGGAATTACGATGAAACAAATGGCACTTGCATTGATGGGTGCCTTCTTGTAGACGGCTGTAAGATCAAAACCAAGCAAAGGGGATAGGATGAACCCGTACGACGAAGAGACCATCATTGCCGCAGCAAAGGCTGCACACAACGTCAACTGGCAGTTCTGTGTCGCGCTCGGCGACAACACACAAGGACCCTGGGAGAAGGCAGACGACTGGCAGAAGGAGAGCGCCATCAACGGCGTTCGCAACGTCATCGACAACCCCCACACGACGCCGGAGGGCAGCCACCAGAACTGGCTCAAGGTGAAGGAAGAGGACGGCTGGGTCTACGGTCCCGACAAGGACGTCGAGAAGAAGATTCACCCGTGCATGTGCCCCTACAGCGACCTGCCGGCGCAGCAGAAGGCCAAGGATGTCCTGTACCTCGTGGTCGTCAAGTCGATGCTCGGGATGCCGGTCCCATTCCTGAGCTAGCCTATCTGTGCACAGTCTTGCCTATCTGAACCTTTCCTAGCCATTTCCTAGCAAAAAATTCTCTCCCTTGGTGTACAAGGGAATAGGAGGAAGCATGTTCCGTATTCATCAGCAGGTGTGGGTTCTTCGTCCCGGGCCGGTCAAGGGCAGGGTCGTGGACACGATGTGTGGTGGCTCGCGCGTCAAGGTCAAGGTCGAAGGCGCCGGTACAGACACCTATCGCAACGGCGACGTCTTCCGAACTCGAGAGATCGCGCGCACTGCGAAGCGCAACATGGACAGGGAAGCGACGTGGCGGTCGTGGTAGATGGCTGAGTACGGCAAGTCCAGATTTCATGCGGCCTACAAGTCATGGCACATGAATCAGGTCTTGGAATACATGAACCAGCTCGTCTTCAGCGCGCTGAGAGTCCCGGAGGAATACATGTCCAAGTATCCAATCGGATTGGGAGACAGAGTAATCCCTACCTGCGGCCCAGGCGCTGGCAAAATCGGCATCGTCCTTCGTAGGTACGATGACCACGCCGACGTGATCTTCGGTCACCCATCGGATGGGGAAATCCACGAGTACTTCTACGAAGACCTTGGTTTCGTTCCAGCGCAACCTGCGATTCCTGAGCTGCGCGACAGCGACGGCACGCCAATCGACACCACCGGGTGGCGCCTCCTGAACAGTTGCAATGACGATGAGGGTAAGTGGAACTGCCGCTTAGTCATGTGTGAAGAGTGCCCACTCAACAAGGAACGATGCCACCTCGAGGAAGAGTACCGTGGTTGGTTCCACTACTGGAGTGGAGAGCGCGGTGTCGGCAAGCCGACTTTTCAACGAGTCGAAATGTACGATTACCAGCGCAAGATGCTGGAGGACACACGCGATTACAAGACTGTCTACAAGGGACGTTCAGTCGGTTGCTCTTCCATGCTCGCAGAGGAAGCACTGCGTCTCAGTGGTGAAATGGTTGAGAAGTGCAAAGAACTGAGCGGGACCACAAAGAAGTTGCCAGTCAGTCCGCCAGAGGACTACGACGTCATCGCCAGGTACGATGAAGCTGTCGAAGGGCTCGTCGATTCGATACAGGAGGAAGTCGACCGCGAGGCTTTGGTCGATATCGCTGAGGCTCACGAGAAAGCGCGTCAGGTCGACAGAATCGTCGGCGTGAGGTTCAATGGCCTCCTGGGCCACTACAAACTCAATGAACATGAAGAACCACATCACAGACACTGTATCGCATGTCTTGGTGCTGTCCCTGGCAAGTTGGCAACGATGATCAGAGAGGGCGACGCTCCGTGTCCACTCTGCGGACACGATAAGAGCAAGTGTCCATGTGGCGGTACCATCTACAAGGGATGGGACTCCAGGGAAGGCAGGATGCGCGACCGCTGCATGAGGTGCGGGGACTGGAGGCAGTCATGAGTGAGGCACGTCGACTAATCGTTGCTCACCGCAAGCTGCGTGAGCTTCTCGAGAACAAGAACGATGACGACCTGATCAAGATCCTCGCAGAGGAATTGGGCCTCCAGCCCTTCGACGAGTACGCCGCAGAGGTCGTGACCGCGCAGTTCAAGAGTCGTGTGGCATGCGATGGGCTCGAGGGTGCCTTCATGGATGTCAGGAGAGGTACCGGCCGTACGACAAAGATCGTCGTGCGTGCTCTCGTGCACGTCATGATGGGCAGCTACGTCAAATTCCAGGCGCACAATGAGGACATGGTTGCGCACATGGAGCAGCTGGCACGGCAATACGCTTCGCAGCTTGACCTGGACATGACACTGCTGGACAAGCCTCCAGATGGTATCTCAGGCGCAAACTGCATGGTGTTCTGCGACCACCACCACGATACTCACTGGCGCTGACATGGTTGACGGACGCTGGCAGGTGATGTGCGAGAGCTGCGGCCACAAGAGTGAGCCGTGCAAAGCCATGCCGCCGGACACCAACTGCTGTGACAAGCCGAACTTCACACTCGTGGAATGCGACATTCCGCGTCCCGGTCCACGTAGAGTTCCAGTAGCCATCTGTCTGTACGCTGCGATGGCAGTCGGACCCATACCTGAGGACTTCGAATGATTGACATACTCATCAAGGCCGGCGACTTCGAGTTGAAGCTGGAAAGGACTGGGCACGAGTGCTTGCCCACCTTCAAAGGCGAAGAAGTAAACGGCATCACGAATGTCGAAGTACTGGCCTCTGCTGCCAAGGGCACTGAAGCTACGATCCGCCTCGAAGTCATCAATGACGAACCTCGACCGGAAGATTTCATCCGTGCAGTGCGCGACGCCGGTTTCTTCGTGATCGTCGAGAGGCTTGGGCCGGTGACCTACACAGAAATACTGCCACCGAAAGACATCATCAAGAAGCACGGCACCACTGTCACAACGGACGTCTGATGCTGAAGCACATCCTCACCTATCGTTGTCCCAGGGCTTGCGACTACTGCATCGCCAGGAATGTGATCCTCAGCCAAGTAGTCCACATGAAGAAGCTGAAAGAGCTGTACGTCAGCATGTACAGAGAGGGTCACAAGGCCATCATGCTGACAGGCGGTGAGCCGACGATAGCTGAAGGTTTCACGTCCATCCTGGCCATGGCCTATGCCATCTTCGACGAGGTCTACCTCACAACAGCCGACATCACATGGATCGACCGCCAACACGCTCGTCAGCGCATGATCAAGGCCATCACCTTCAGCGCACACGACCTGAGGTCATTCAAGCATCATCGAGTTTGGGTGGAGGCTGGCACTGTGGTCTATGCCTCCATCATGGATCACCAGTACAAGGATGGCCTCGCACAGCACTTGTTCCAGTTAGGCTTCGCTGGCCTCACTATCAATGAGAACCACTGGGGCGGTCACAGCTTCGATGCCAATGTTCTGGCAGGGTGTGCTACAGAGCGCTTTTCAATTCGTCTGAACCGTCGCGGCTCTTGCATCAACGACGGCACGAAGATGATCATGCCAGACTTGACACTTTCCAATTCCTTCGAGCAGTACATGGGTGAGCCAGGAGCCGTTCACGAGTACGATCCCAAGTACCAGAGGTAGCCATGGGTATCAGCATATTCAAGACCTCGGATAGCTGCTACGACACACCCAGGAAGCCACCGCCGAAGAAGCGACGCAGACTCCCGAATCCTGAGCCCGACAAGTTCAGGATCCTCAGGCACGAACAGATCGGCGACAACTTCGTGGTAGTGGAGGTCGAGTACTTCGGCTGCACCAACTACGAAGGCCGCAAGATCCTCGTGTTCAACGGCCGGTGGGGGCACGTCCGCAAGTGGAAGCTGATGGACCCGCACTTCTCTCACAAGGCACCGGAGAAGTCGCCCATCGCCCGCTTCGTGCCTACGGACATGGGGTGGCAGATGGCCATCCTGTTCTGCAAGTCTCTGGCAGTTGCCGATGAGTGGCACTTGTCCTCACCGAAGGCGGTGATTACCGTGACCAACGAGAGGTAGCGATGAAGACCATCAAACGTTGGTACACGTACGACTCAGAAGGTAGATTGTGCCACCCCTACATCAAAAATGATGGCGAGTTCTTCAAGGTCGAAGACGTGCTGCCACTCTTGCAGGAACTCGAGCGACGCAGACATCCGTTGATGAAGCTACCGTCTGCATCTGAAATCGACCACATCATGCACACCCGTTGTTGTAGTCATGAAGAGGCACTCGAAATATACAGGAAGAATGCTATTTCAGATGCTTACCAGAAAAGTGCCCTCATGAGGATGCAGGAACTGGACGGAGAGAAGCCATGAGATCCGGTTGGAAGAAGGCGCCACAGCCCGGGTACTACAACTGGCGCGGCTGGACCGTGCTTCGGGTCCGTCAGGGTATGGTCTTTGCCTACAGAGTAAGTGGTAGTGTGGAGGCGTGTTACGGCCCGTTCAATACCTTGAACGCAGCCATGGACTACGTTATGGCAGCCGGGAAGACCCCAGTCTTGCAGCTGAGACCACGATGACCATCCCCATCACCAGACCTGAGGTCCCGGCCTACTACACGGGGGTCGGCGGCAGACGCGTCCCTGAAGACATCTACGGCGTGATGAAGCTGGTGGCCGAGGTTCTGGCCGGTCTGGGCTACATCCTGCGCTCAGGAGGCGCTGACGGCTCTGACAAGGCATTCGAGGAGGGGGCCGATGCCGGCGGCGGTGAGAAGCGCATCTGGCGCCCCAGGGACGCCACTCCAGAGGCCATCAAGATCGCCGGTCGCTACCACGGCGCCTGGCACCTCTGCAACGAGCACGCCCGCAAGCTGCATGGCCGGAACGTGTTCCAGGTGCTCGGCCGAAACCTGCGGACTCCTAGCCTTTTCGTCCTCTGCTGGACCTGGGACGGCTGCATCTATCACGGCGACCGCAAGAAAGAGACCGGGGGCACAGGGACAGCGATCAGTGTTGCTTCAGAGAACGGGATCCCGGTCTACAACTTGGCTCGAGAGGCCCACTACGACATGGTCTTGGACTGGCTTGACAATTTTGTGCATGAATAGGCACAAATTGGCGAACGCTTTCTAGCAATTTCCTAGCGTTCTAGCGGTACTTTCCATTGTAAGATCCGGCATCTACCACAACAGAGGAGGCCATAAAATGAGCGACATATTGGAACGCCTGAAGCAGGAGACCACCCTGCCGGTTGTCCTCGACTTCCCAGATGACTTCGACCCCGTGCGCCAGGGCTCCCTGCAGGTCATGGACGCCGCAGCCGGGGACTACAAGGTCATCTGGGACCGAGACGACCGCGACCTGGTCGACGAGGCTCGTGCGACCTTCGAGCGCCTGAAGAAGAAGGGCTACATCGCCTACAAGGTCGAGGGCGATGGCTCCAAGGGCGAGATCATCCACGAGTTCGATCCCGATGCGGAGAAGCTGATCATGTCGCCTCCGCTCATGGGCGGCTGATGGTCGGCTACACCAGCACCTCCACCAACTACTACGACTCGGGCACTACCGGCGCATGGACGGTTTGGTGTACTTCGAGTTGTACCAACAGCACGACTACTACGTCGAGCAACAACGCGTGGGTCAGTTGGGTCACCGACGACTCCACAACAAGTACCAGCACAACCACCGGAACTACTTGGTCGACGTGGAACAGCGTCAGCACCAATAATGCGCCACCGGCTACCAACAGCTGGCGCGCTGTACGGCGCGAAGAGACCGAGGAGGAACGGGCTGAACGGGAGCGCAGAACCGAGGAACGTCGGCTGAGGCTCGAGGAAGAGAGGAAGATCCGCGAAGAAGCCCACGAGCGCGCTGAGAAGCTGCTACTCGGCTTCCTGGACCGCAAACAGCGCAAGGACTGGGTCAAGGGCGGGAGGTTCTATCTCTACTCGGGCAAGAAGCGCTACAGGATCAAGCGAGGGCGCGCCGGGAACGTAGAGCTGGTTGACCGGAAGGGTGAAGTCCTCGAGCGCTACTGCTGCCACCCAGTGCAGCATGTGCCCGAGGCGGACTGTGCTCTTTCGCAGATGTTGGCTCTCCAGTACAACGAGGAGCACTTCCTCAAGCTGGCCAACGTTCACCATCGTGCCCCTGGCTTCAACCGTGCTGAGTACGAGCGTCGCTTAGCCGCGTAGTAATTTTCTAGCCACCCAGAATCAAGGTTGTGTTATAACCAGGGTTCATGCTGCTGGCCCCTCGAGATCCGACCAGGGCGTAGGAAAGGTCTCGGGGGGTGCAGCAGCACTTCGAGGTCACAGTGAGCGACGATGCATCTGTTGGTAGTGGGTTCTGCAGTCCTGTGCCACGCTACTCAATGCGATCTGAAATGGAACCAACGGACAGCGGAAACTTTGTTCCGCACAGCAACTGGGAAGCAGAGCGCGATGCGAGAATCAAAGCAGAAGGTCGTGAAGCTCGTTGTCTCGGTTTGCTTCGTGGGTGGCTCAATCTGTCAGTTGCTCAGGGTTTTGGTCAGAGTCGCCCTCGGCTCCTCGAGCAGACGCGTCTCTTGCTGAAGGAACACCCTTTGGAGACCTCCGAGGACGGAAACAGCTGAAGTCGCATTCCATCTCGTCAGCTCTGCAGAACGCAACGCCAGTCCGACCATCCGCCCCATACTCGAATGCAGGATCCCACCAGTAGCACTTGCCGCACGGTGGTTCCTTCACGTCATCCAAGTTGAGTTGCTCAAGATTTTGAAGCACGTACCAGGTGTCTGACATGATTACTCCGACAAAGTGACTGTGGTACTGTCTATCACCGAAGCCACTTGGAAGAGACCACGATACTTGCTGATACGTCTGATTAGCAAGTACGGAGCGAACCTGAATGGCTTAAACTGTACTGGCCATTGGAACTTGAATTCGTGACCGAGGAACTTGAAGGTCGGTGACCAGTCATAATCGATCTTGACCCACATTCCTCGTTTGATACCGAATTCGCTCGAGACACATATAGTTGTCTCATGACGCGGTGCTGTGGAAGGGGCAGAGGGACTCGAACCCTCATCGCCGGCTCCAAAGGCCGATGTCCTAGCCATTGGACGATGCCCCCAAAAGCCGCCCGAAGGCGGCAAGGTTGGTGCTCCTGCGGGGTATTGATCCCCGGTTACCGGGTTGAAAACCCGGCGTCCTACCATTGAACGACAGGAGCTGTATTGCTACAGAATCGCGTCCTTCGCGACCTTCGAGACCCTGAACTTCAGGACGGTCTTGGCCTTGATGCGGATCTTCTCACCGGTGGCCGGGTTGCGACCGTCACGCGCCTTACGGCGCTGCTTGACGAGCTTGCCGATGCCAGGGATGGTGAAGCCGTTCTTCGCCTCCTTGTAGGCCAGCTGTGCCAGCGATTCGAGGAAGAGCTTTGCCTCCTTCGGTTTCATGTCGTTGGCTTCTGCCAGCTTCTTGCAGATCTCTGTCTTCGTCATTGCCTTCGCAGCCATCTTATCTCCTCTTCTGTTCTAGGCCATACCGGCCTTGTTGAGCGCCGGCCACTTCTTCGCATAGTCTGCTAGAGCAGCCAGTGCGGCGTCCAGATTCTTCATGGTGAACGAAAGTGTGTCACCATTGCCGATGTTGACCGGCGTCGGAATCGTCAGGGTGTAGGTCGGTCGTCCCCTACGGATTGGGACAGTGACGTCAGCCGGCACGACTCTGTTGCGGTATGCCGCAGTGAAGGTGGCGGCCTTGTTGCGGCCTCTGGTCTTGTAGTTGACGTCGATCTGGATGCCAGTCATCTGTTTCCTCGTTTGTTTGGTGTTGGCGTACAGATCTTTTTTGATATCATAAATAGCTACGTTGTACAGCGACTATTTTTGCATTAAAAATTGGCGGAAGGCGCAGGACTCGAACCCGCACGACCCTCTCAGGCCGACCTCTGATTTCAAATCAGGTGCAATAGCCATTCTGCCAGCCTTCCGTGGGGACGCGCCGGACTCGAACCGGGAGAGCACGACTTCTCTACCCCTCTGCCTGCGTGTCTGACAGAGTCACGTCCCAAATGGCGGATGGAGAGGGGATCGAACCCCCAAGGCCCTTTCGGGTTCGCCTGCTTTCGAGGCAGGTGCCGTCGCCAACCATCGGCTTGTCCATCCATGGTCGGGGTAGAGGGATTCGAACCCCCGGCTTTTTGGTCCCAAACCAAACGCTCTACGCAAACTGAGCTATACCCCGTGGTCGGAGAGGCCGGACTCGAACCGACATCATCCTGTCCCCGAAACAGGTGGGCTACCGTATACCCCACTCTCCGATATGGCGGTGCGAGAAGGACTCGAACCTTCAGAACGCGTGAACGCCCGGACGGTTTAGCAAACCGCTTCCCTACCAGTTAGGCCATCGCACCAAAGCGTGTTAGCGTTGCGGCGGACTCGAGGGTCGTTCTGATGGCGAGGGTGAGGATGGCGACGGCAGATGACCGGCGTTGAAATGGTCGATGAAGAAAATGGCTGCCATCGTGTAGCGGAACATAACTTCCTCCTGCATGATCTATTATCGAGATCTTTTGCAGGTCGTCAACAAAAAAGGTGGGCGTATGACGGGAATCGAACCCGCGACAGTACGGGCCACAGCCGTACGCTCTACCACTGAGCTACACACGCCACAGCACACGCCCACAGTGCCCGTCTCTCCGGGCTGTCACCACATCAAACGATTGCCTCGGCCCTGTGGTTCGGCCTGGTGTTCCCGGCGGGACTCGAACCCGCGTCCTCGGCGTGAGAGGCCGAGATCCTAGACCGCTAGACGACGGGAACAGAACCTCCTACAAATGCCCCGTAGGCTGCCTTCTGTCATTGACACGGGGCCACACCAATGACATTTCACCGCGGGTCGGCTGGTGGAGTCAGACGGGATCGAACCGACGACCTCCTGCTTGCAAGGCAGGCGCTACTCCCAACTGAGCTATGACCCCACAATAAACAGCCTCCAAATCTGCAGTGCCGCGTACACGAATGTCGCCGGCAATAGCAGGTAGTCACGAACGAACTTGTCTATTTTGTCCAACATCATTCTTCCTGGAGCTGGGGACAGGGCTCGAACCTGCGACCTGCTGATTACAAATCAGCTGCTCTACCAACTGAGCTAACCCAGCATGGAGCTGACGGCTGGAATTGAACCAGCGACCTGATCATTACGAGTGACCTGTTCTACCTCCTGAACTACGCCAGCGTTGGAGCTAGGGGCGGGGCTCGAACCCGCGACCTCGTCCTTACCAAGGACGCGTTCCACCATCTGAACTACCCCAGCATGGGGGCCGGCTGCCCGGGTGCTCCCGGAACCACCGTAATGGTTTGGCCACAGCCGGCCTGGTGCCCGAAGTTGGTATCGAACCAACGACCTCTTGCGTGTCGAGCAAGCGTTCTACCACTGAACTATTCGGGCACGAAATTGGACCGCGTAGTGGGGTTCGAACCCACGACATCAACCTTGGCAAGGTTGCATTCTACCAACTGAACTATACGCGGTCGTGCTCACTCCTACGCAGCCTCTGCCGTCTGAGGCTTCCGGTTGTGGTACTCGTCCCAGAAGAGCGTTCTCTCCTGCTTCATGAAGCCACGCAACGCGAGTGCCCTCTTGAGGGATCTCTTCCGACCCTCGTCCTTCTCGAAGATGTCCTTCTTCGAGCAGTACACCGTTGCTTCGACCTCTGACGTACCACCAAGCTTCTCGATGCGACAGATGGTACGCCCTGTGGACAGCTCCAGCGCTCGTAGCAACTTTGCATCGCCGGACACTTGTGCGTCCTGGACGAGCGCGTACCTGTCGAACTCACGCTCGTGCTTCCAGTTCACGACGTACTTCACTGTGCCTACCTCGACCAACATCACTTTCTCCTTTGTGGTGGATCGTATTCGATCCTGTCCTCTTCCTCGTAGCCGTAGGCCGGTTGGTCATCCGGATCCTTCGGCCAGAAAAATGGTTCGCACGGGCGCTCGAGTGAACGCCTCATGAATTCCATGTCTTCGTCTCGCTTCGGGCACATCGTCTTTCCTTTGGTGGGCTCGGAGGGCCACGATCCCCCAACCTTCCGGGTAAGAACCGGATGCTCTGCCTACTTGAGCTACGAACCCATGGTGGGAGCAGTGGGGTTCCAACCCACGACCTTTCGGTTAAAAGCCGAATGCTGCTAACAGCTGAGCTATACTCCCTTTTGTTTCTTGGCCGCACACCTTTTGCTACAATAAAAACCTTTGTATCCTTGTTTTATGTGACTTTTCACATAACTGTTTTTGCGTTCAAATTCTACATCACATATTGGACATTTGAGTTTAGTCCTTTTTCTAATTGCATGTATCTCTCCATGTAATTTCCTAGTATGTAATTCCAAATTCTCAATTCTATCGTCCAGTTTATCCCCGTTTTTATGGTGAACACACTCGTTATATTTTAGGTATCTTCCAAGTTTTTGTTCCATCAAATATCTACTTTGAAGAACGTATCTTCCTCCGATATATGTTTTGCCTTTGTACCCAGGTGGCACTCGTATGATCCATCTATCTCCGCAACTCAATAGTTTGCGATTCGCTTTTTCTTTCTCTCGTTTCTCTCTTTCTTTCTTCAAACGTGCTAGAGCTTTTTCTTTTCGTTTACGTCGATATTCTTTCGTGAATTTTCTTGGTTGAGGTAAATCCTTTGTCCATAAATATACACTTGATTTTGATACACCAAGTAATTTCGCAATTTGTACTATCGACTTTCCACCCCTGCGCATAGTTCTAGCTTGTTTGCGTTCTTCTTTCTTGGCCATTTGCGGACCTCCTCATTTGAAATTAAACGAGATGGTTCGCGATGTCAACCTCCTTTGCGCGCTCGGCAGGATTCGAACCTACGTGGTCTGGCTTCGGAGGCCAGTGCCTCTCCGCTAGGCTACGAGCGCACATGGCGCCCACGGCAGGACTCGAACCCGCATATTAACTGAGTAGAAATCAGTTGCCTCTCCAATTAGGCTACGTGGGCACATATTGCTACCGCCGCCGCCTTCGTCTGATGGACCCGGTTGGATTTGAACCAACGCCCTTCTCCTTATGAGGGAGCTGCTCAACCGCTGAGCTACGGATCCAGTTGTTCATCTCTACTTACCCTTTCAACCCCAAGAATTGGACCCCGTACTCGGAACCGAACCGAGACCTCCAGGTTGGAAACCTGGCGTCCTTCCAGTTAGACGACACGGGGTCAACCACCTATCTGGTACCGGGAGCTGGGTTCGAACCAGCGACCTCCGGTATGTGACACCGGCGTTCTACCAACTGAACTACCCCGGCAAAATGGTACTCCCGGTTGGACTTGAACCAACGATCTCTGGTTTATCAGACCAGCGCTCTGACCAACTGAGCTACGGGAGCGAATGTCTCCTGGGCGGAATGCCCAGGACACACCGCCCTCAAAAGTGGTAGCGACGGTGGGATTTGAACCCACGACCTGGTGGTTATGAGCCACCTGAGCTAACCAGACTGCTCTACGTCGCATCAAAACATGGCAGCGGCGGCCGGTCTCGAACCGACGACCTTCTGATCCAGAGTCAGACGCTCTACCAGCTGAGCTACACCGCAACACTTCGTCTCCTGGCGCGCCCGGAGAGACTCGAACTCTCATACGACCAGGCTTCGTAGACCTGCGCTGATCCAATTCAGCTACGGACGCACAAAAAAGAGCGGGGGCGACCGGATTCGAACCGGCGAAGTCTCCTGATCGACAGTCAGGCGCCCTAGACCAGACTAGGCCACACCCCCACAGGCGTGCATCAGCAGATGCGACGCAGCTGTCGTCCAGCCTGGTTACTTTCGAGTCTGTCCGATTTCGGGTTCCCAGTGCTGAAGGACAGTTTACGCCGCGCTGGGATCTCGAAAATGGCGGGTCTGTCCCTCGATAACCAGGCACATGCCCGTCCGCTTCGCCACTGCTGTGGCGACGGATGGTCTGGCTTTCCTGGTCAACGAGTACAACATGAGATCTTCACCGTAAGAGATCGCTATTCGATCAGTCAAGATAATTCTCGGTTGATCTCCCAGAAAGTTGTGTTGCACATAAATGCCAATGTGTAGCAGTATATGCACAGCCAATCCCCAACGAGGGTGTAACCCCATTGAATGGTTCAGTGGGAGACCGTGCCCTGGCTAGGTACGAGGAGGCTGAATATGTGGTTTATCGTTCGTCCTATCAAGAGGTGGATGGAGTCGATCACTGCCACCGCCACAGAGATCAACGAACAATGTGATCTCAGTGCGAGCGGTGCAGTCACGAAGACCCTCCGGGTTCCGATCACTGCGGCTCCCGATGGAACCGAGCAGGACAGCGGCGTCGACCTTCCGCTGAAGAGTGTCGTCCTTGGATACTACGTGGACGTGACGGCCGCCGAGGTCACCGGTGCCACCAAGACCATGGACATTGGTCTGCTCTCCACCGAGGTTGGTGGTGACGCTGATGGCTTCGGTGTCGGCATCGACTGCAGCGCCGTCGGCATCCAGAAGCCGACTCTCCTGAACACTGGTCAGACCCTCGGCGCACTCCTGGCAGTCGACGAGAGCGGTGGTGGCGTGCTGGTTCCTGAGGGACACGTGTGCAACGGAACCGCCGTCAGCGTCTCGTACACGGCCGGTTCCGTCGGCGACTGGGTCGAGTTCCGCGGCGACATCTACTTCGTGCTGCTCGAAGCCGCCTAGTCAACTGAGGTGACTGCTAAAGAGGGGCCCTCGAGGGCCCCTCTTTTTTTGGAGGGCAGTACTGGAGTCGAACCAGTTTCTCTGGGGTTGCAATCCAGCATCCATCCCGACAGACCCACTGCCCATGGCGGAAGGTAGAGGAATCGAACCTCTGCGACCCTCTCGGGCCGGTCTCTGCTTTCCAAGCAGGCGCCATCCCAACATCGGCCAACCTTCCATGGTGCCGGGAGAGGGAGTCGAACCCTCATGCCGAAGCACTGGTGCTTGAGGCCAGCGCGTATTCCAATTCCGCCACCCCGGCACACTTGAACTATGTTCGCCTCCTGCTACGATCAGCTCACCTTCGTTGTCCTTCCCCCGAGGAGCGAGGGTGCCCCTGGTCACTGTGGCCAGGGGCTTTTCATTTTGCCCGCCCCCGGATTCGAACCGGGAACATCTCGGGTCTGAGCCGAGCCCCTCGTACCAGATTGGGGTAGACGGGCATATGGTGTAGCGGGATGGATTCGAACCACCGTTGGACCCTTTCGGATCTCCAGATCTACAGTCTGGTGCTTTCAACCGCTCAGCCACCGCTACACATGGTGTCAGAGGAGGGAGTCGAACCCTCACACCGAAGTACAGGCTCCTCGGGCCTGCGCGTCTACCAATTCCGCCACTCTGACATGTGCTGATCTTTTGAAACATGGGCTCGAGGCGACCTCCTTATTTCAGTTTTCGTTCGTTTCCTTGAATACGGGCAGGGGGATTCGAACCCACCACTGAACGGACCTTAAAACCGTCGCCTCCTACCAGTTGGGCTATGCCCGCGTTTGGTGGACTCGGTTGGAATCGAACCAACGTCTCCTGGGCTTCAACCAGGCGCCTGAACCAACTCAGCGACGAGTCCACATTTTTCTTTCTACGAGCGCCCAAGGAATCGAACCCTGTCCTGCGGGGTTGGAGCCCGCTTGGCTGCCATAGCCTGGCGCCCACATGGCGGATCGGGTGGGACTCGAACCCACGTAGCCCGAGGGCACGGGTTAACAGCCCGCTGCTAAACCAGCTCAGCTACCGATCCGCAAAGATGCGTCTACAGTCGCCAGCCGGAATTGGAATAGAGAAATAGGGACGAAAGGGAACAGAGGAAGGACAATCGTCCGTCGCGCTTGATGGGAATGGTGGTGATCTGAATTGCGCGGTGCATAGCATCCTCCGACGAAGTTTTCATCGTGATGCATCGGTTATCGATCTGTCAAGCTATTTTTTCGTCTTCTCTTCCAAGATGACGACGCGGCCCTTGAACAACTCCATGTCGGTAGCGTGGTGAGTCAAGTCGTGCGTCTTCACCAGGTGTTCTTGACCGCCGTCCCATGCTGCCTTCTTGCTCGTTGCCAGACAACACGTCGCTGGTACGAACGAGTTGCACTTGTCGCAGAACCAGATGTACAGCTTCTTCACGCTCGCTTCTGTTCTCTGAAGATCACTTCCACGAGGCGTGTGTTCGGTACTGATGTGTTCCTGACCCCCAGGGCTGCAGCGAGCATCACCAGCTCCTGACGCCGGAACTGCTTCAGCTCTGACTTCAGGTACGGGATGTTCGCCAGTAGTCGGTTGCGTCTCTCATCGAGATCGCTCTTGCGGTCCTGCTTCGACGTGAAGCGTTTCAAGAGCTTCGTGTTCTCGAGGAGGGCGCGCGTGTTTGCTCTGATTGCTTCTGTCAACATGCGTGTCTCTCTCGTGTTCATCTCTTCTACTTCAAAACGAGGGCAAATAGTTGACATTGGGGGTTTAGCGCTCTGACCAACTGAGCTACGTGACTCGCTAAAGCCACGACAGGATTCGAACCTGCGACCTCTCCATTATGAGTGGATAACCCAACGTGCGTCCGGCCCTCAAACCATAGTGTCCTTTGAAACGCGGGCAAAAAGTGAAGTAGGCGTGTAACCACTGTTGATCTACCAGCTGATCTACATCGGCATGGTGCCGATGACGGGACTCGAACCCGCGACCTACAGTTTGCATTGGTAACCTATTTCGTACGGCCCGCAAACTCCTCTCAAAACGAAGTGGGCAAGTTGTTGGCGATGGGTGTGTTTTCTCCAAATGAAAGGTAACCCGTTGCCTCCGGCCCACAAACTCAGTGTATAGAAACGAGGGCAAAGTTAGTGTCCTGGGAAGCATCATCCGAAGTGATAACCCAAGACTTCCGGCCCTCAAACTCCTCTAATAGGTAGGGCGCGGACAAAGCTGAAAGAACGTCGTTAGGGATTCGAACCCTCGACCTCCGAGGCTACCCCCGGCGCTCTACCAACTGAGCTATAAGCGCAAAATTGCGCGCTTAGATAACGTTCAGTCTACGGCCCGCAACTCCCATAATTCAAAGTGGGCAAGTTGTTGGTACAGGGGTGCCTTAACCAGCTAGGCGATAGCGGGTGGTTTAGACCCGCCAGGTGGATTCGAACCATCGATAACCCTGCAATCCATTCGGCCCACAAATCCTTCCATAGAACGACTGACGCAGACTGGCCTTGATACCAGCTCCCCAAGGATTCCTCTAAACGGGGCGGCACACACCTAGCCTTGGGCTACTGCCGTCTCTCATGTGTCCTTCCACATCGCTACGTCAGCCAAACTTGAAGAGGGCAAAGTGTTTGGCCTGGGGGGTATCGTTGCAAGATAACCCAAGCCGTCCGGCCCTCAAACTCGTGTCAGCCCTGCTCGACGTCGATCTCGTAGGCGCCCTTCGCGAAGTCCGCCATCACTGACGGAGCGTTCGTGTCGAACCCAACTACATCCAACATGCCGTGATCGGTCGGGTCAGCGATCGAGATGTCGTTCGCCACCATGCCGACCACGATCAGCTTCGCGTCGATGCCGGTCTCTTTCCGGTACCTGCGCAGTGCCTCCGACGGATGCAGCGAGCCGAAGTGATTCGTCTCGTTGTCTGTGTAGACGATAAACGTCTCGATCGGGACACCGCGTCCACGTGCGTACTCGAACGGTAGCGACAGGTTCGTGCTGCCGGCTCGCATACGCTCCATCCTGTTCACGACCGTGTCCAGCTTCATGCCGGGCTCGATCGGGATCTCCTCGAGCGAGTCGTAGCCGCCGGAGAAGGCGATGATCTCCCAGTACGGCTCCACGTTCGCCGTCACCAGGGCCATGGCACCTGACAGCTCACGTGCGGTCATGTTCGCCATCGACTTCACGCGTGAGGTGTCCCATGCCATCGAACCAGAGACGTCGATGAACAGACCAGTGTTCACGCCGCTCGGCTCGATCGCGCCGAAGGCCAGGTAGAACCCGTCGTCCAGTGCTCGGACGATCCCGCGCACCGGATCCCAGCACAGCGATCCCTTGTCCCCGCGGCCGGCACCGTAGACACGGTTGGCCTTGAGGAACTCGATCGGGTGCAGACGCGCCCGACGGATCCGCTCCATGTCGCCCAGCCGGTCGATCACCAGCTTCGAGGCCCTGGACATCCGGTCCAGGAGGCCGATGCTGGTCATCTTGCCGAGGTTCCGCACCATCGCTCCGATGGGCATCGTCTCGAGCATGATCTCCCAGACCTCTGGGTCGTTCTTCAGCTCGTTCGGCACCATCTCATGGGTCATGCGGTGCTCTTCGATGAGCTGCTTGGCCTTCCGCTTGCTGACCTTGTGCACGTCGTGCGCGGCGAAGATCTGCGCCGGCAGGTGACGTGACACGTCCGGGTAGGTCTTGCGGACCTTCCGGCGGCCGTTGTGCTTCAGGACAGTACGCTTGCCCAGACCATCGATGCCGGCCACGATGTACCGGTAGATGGCATCACGTTCCTTGTTCGAAGTGCGCGGGTGAGCCAGAGCGAGCAGATCCTTGTGCGACCAGCCGTCACGCTGCTTGTACTTCAGGATCTGATACGCCAGCTTGTCCGGCGCCTTCTCGTTGTACCACCCACGGATCGCACGTCGCATGTTCCGGCCCCAGCCGTGACCGAGACCCTCGCAGTAGGCCACGAAGTGGAACAGGTGCGTTCCGATCCGCGCCACGTCCGACAGGCGCCCGAGGGCGTACTGGCGGGTGTGGAGGCCACCCAGGGTCGCGCACATTGCCAGCGCAAACAGGGCCGGGTCGTTGTTCGGCGCCGAGCCCTGAATCGACACTTCCGCGATCAGGTCCACGGTACGGATACCGTCTTCCTTGATGCAGCGCTCGACCACCCTCGCGTTGTCCCGCACCAGCTGGCGCTTCGTCGCGTAGAAGGTCGGCTTGTCTGCTCCCAGGATCAGGAAGCGGGCGAGGCGACCCCAGTCGTCCACCTTGAAGGCCTTGGTGCCGCTCGAGGTCGAAGTCATGAGCCGGCTCTTGCCTGGGATGACCTGGCGCTGCTGGGCGTAGTTGCGGCCGTTGCCCTTGCGCTTGGTCGGCTTCCGCCAGCGCGTTGCCTCGGTGAAGGTCTGCATGATCCTGCTCCGTACCTGAATGTTTTATAACGTACTTGTAGGGTACAGAAGTAGGGTACTTGTGGGGTACTTGTCAATCAGAAAAATCAGGGGCGGATCACTTTTTTTCGGTGAGGTCCGCCAGACGGCGTGAGATAGCACCCTTGAGCTGATCCGGGTTCCCGAAGTCGCCGGCCCATCCAGGGCAGACCAGGCTGTAGATCTCCTGGATCAGCTTCTTCAACTGGGTGATCTCTGCGTCCCTGTGCATCACCTTCACTTTTTCTTCGGTGATCAGGTCGACCATGGCCTCGAACCCTTCCCTGGTGAGGGCTCCTCTGGGCCCTCGGAACTCAAGACCCTCTGGGATGGGGAAATCGGTGTTCGGGGGTGTCGTCCTATAAGGTAGAGACGGCGCCATGTAGACGGGGGTGGAGAGATTCTCGTCCCCGATCGCATAGGCTGAGACGCTCACTTCACCGAAGTTCGGTGGATTTCCAAGGACATGCGTGCTGGTCTTCGATGGTTTGCTGTCGCTCATGGAACACCTCCTGATCGTGTCTACCACATTCTAGCCATTTTCTAGTCTGATTTGGGCGCACATGCTGTATCAAATAGTAAGGAGGCATCCATGGGCGACCGCATCGCGTTGAAGACACGGATCAACCATCGGTTCAAAGACAGCATGATCTTCATCATCGAGCTGAAACCGCGTCCAGACTTTTGGTGGGACGTCCACATGAATCTCGACGGTGAGACCCAGTGCATCGAAAAAGCCTTCACCGACTTCCTGTTCAAGTGTGTCGACTACAGTGCTGAGACGTTGATGCGCCGTCTATCTGATACTTGTGGTCGTGGAATTCACCCACTTCTCGAAGAGACCAATGGCAGCATCAGCACAGCTGATCTTGCGTACCAGACATTTCTCGCTGCGGGCAACTTCATTGACGAAGTGAAGAGGAAGGCTGATGCCAGCTTGCTGACGGAAGTAGAGCACAAGCTTGATGGATTGACGATGACACCGCTTCTGACGCCGGCCAACATCGCTGTCACGTTGGAGTCCATCTGGGCAGAGGATCACGGGTTCATTCCCGTGACGTATGAGAGCACATCAAATAATGGCCCCAATTCCTTCACCGTCGAGTGCACTGGTGACGATGATTGCCCAGCCTGCAGGGTACACAAAACAATGGTACCCACAGCGGAGGACGCCAAGAAGGTCAGGATCGAACTCTACAAAAAGAACAAAGAGCCGTTGGAGGTCGTCATCGCGGCCGACAGTGAAAAGTTCTCCAAGGGCGTCCAGGAAGCGCAGAGTGCACTCAATGCTTTGGCAAAGTCTCTGAACAACTTGGCCGATCAGATGAACAAGACTCTGCAACCGATCTTCACGGCTCTTGTCAAGGCATTCAACGTATTTGCTGACAAAGCATCCAAGGAATTTGCACTATCTTACGGTGCAGAGCAGAATGCCTACGAAGAAATGTGGAAGCCAGCACGAGAATGCCCTCAATGCAAGGCAAGACTACCGAAGAAACTGGTAGAGAGGATCGAAGCCGGCACGCATGACTGTCCTCAGTGCCACTGGAGCAAGTCGCGTTGTGTCTACTGCATCGAGCTGCTGGTCCGAGACCATTGGGGCGGTGGCCATAAATGTCCAAGGTGTTCGACCCGTTATGACCTCGAGAAAAATGAGATTAAGTCTCGCTAGTGTGCTGTTGTTCATCGGTTGCGCAACAGTACCAGTGCATCAACAAACCGATTATTGCGAGAGGACGTGCAGAGAAGAAGAGCATGATTGCCTGGAAGACCATGACTATATTTATTGCGACCAGGCCTTCATGATCTGCATGGACTACTGCGAGTAGAGGACGCTATGTGCTTCAGCGACAAAGAGTTGCTCGACATGGAAGTCAAAATCGCCAGAGCCACTGAGGGTCCGTATCGGGTCATGCCGTGGCCAAGCGAGAGCGAGATGCTTGTGGTCGAGTCTGACACCTGTGGGCCTGTCTGCGTTGTTGATCCGACACGCGACTTCGATGCCGACAACATCGTACAGGCACTCACCAACATGCCGAAGCTCATTGCCGAAGTGAAGCGTCTGAGGTTACAGAACCAGGCGCTCTCCGGCGAGCGTAACCATCTCAAGGAACGGCTTGACAGGGCCATGTGGCCAGGGGTCATGGCTTGACGACGCCGAACAAGATACCGCCAAACTGGCCCGACGCGTTGAAGATGGCGGACAAGATAGAGGCCATTGTTCGACTCGCGTTGAGGTCAGATGACGAAGACTTCCGTACTCAGTGCTTCGTCCAGATGAGCTTTCTGATTGGCTCGGAGGATTACGATGCCTAAGAGCTTCGCTGAACTCTATGCCCACGGCGCCGTCACGCTGGATGCGATCGACAACTACGTCGAGGAGTGGCACGACAGTGGTGACGATGAAACTAGACCGCTCCACGAGTACCTCGGGCTTACGCACAGCGAGTATGCTCGGTGGGTTGAGCAAGCTGACGCTCTTGCCGATATCATGAGCTGTCTGTCGAAGAACACCTGCAATTTCTGTAATGGGCGCAGGTGGCTACGAGTCATCGGAGAGCATCCGTTCTTCGTGGTGTCGCCTGAGTTCAGCATCAGTACTCTGAAGCAACAGAAGATCAACATCTCACAGACTACAACTCAACTGAACCAAGTCGACATGAACGAAGAGCAACAGAAGATCATCTGTGGTGCCACTGCACCACTCACAGCTTTTGACGTGTGTCTTGGCTGTGGCGCGAAGATCTCATGCTGCCGCGGGCTCAATCCCTTCTACAGTGAGGAACCTTGTTCCGGCGGCACGGACTAGGCCTAGAAGTGACCAAGTACTATTCAGAAGAAGAGATCAAGGCCAAGACTCAGATCAGGAAGTCCATCATCAGGATGGTAGGTTCAAAAGCCAGGAGCACTGGCGGCACACTACCTTGTCCGATTTGCCAAGGCACTATTCGGTGGCATGTTGGCAGGACTAGCCACGTATCGGCAAAGTGTAATACTGACGGCTGTATAGAGTGGAACGAGACGCCGCCTCGTTTTATCTAGCCAATCTCTAGCCAATCTAGCACCTGTAGGTGATATAGTCTGGCAATGAATATCACGTTCAAGATTGGTACTGAAGGCATGAACATCAACCTTCCAGAGCCCAATTTCAGGCTCGTGTTGAAGGATGTGCGTGCCGTGCTAGACGACGTGAGGAACTGCCCGGACCCGATCGACGCAGTCAGCAAGTTGTGTATACGTCTCTACCAAACAAACCCAAGTTTGCACGTGGGTCTCCGTCAGTTGGAGAGCAGTACCACGTGTGTGAATATAGACCTCAGAAAAAATGAGATCGAATTTGCATTCTCAACGCTTCCAGCGGATATCTGGGCCTTCGAGCAATTTGCCCAGCTGACGGATGCAGATCTCAAGAGGCTGGCGTCGAAGTGTCTGGCTTCCTCCAATTAGGAGGGGTCAAGATGTACGGTATTCTTATATGGCATTGCAGCAACTGTGGCGCTGAATTCGAAAAACCAGATGTTGCAAACGCTCACGAAGAAGTGTGCAACGTCAAGACGTTGAACATCGAGATAGAAACAGTTATAAAAACAGGTACAGGTGAGGTAGATGTCGGACACTCAAGAGATCATCGAGGCGATGAGGGCCCATTACAGCGCGACGCCAGCCCAGAAGTTGGAGCGCGAGGGTAACGTCTGGAGCGTTCAGGGCACCGTCATCGCGTGCATGGCGCGGGGTGCCGGCAGGTACGAAGTTCCGATTGAGCACCTGAAAAACCCGAAGGAATTCTGCGACTGGTTGGCCCATCTACTCGAGAAGAGCTGGTGCACCGACCGCGTTCTGGCTGACTTCGTGCGCGCAGCGGACATCGTTGTCGGCCTTCAGTGAGGCACCGGTGGAAGACAAACTGTTCTGGTACAAGGCGACGTGCACGAGGGTAGTGGACGGTGATACGGCGGATTTTGACATTGACTGTGGTCTGCACGTTCATGTCCATGAGCGCATTCGCATCCATGGCATCAATGCTCCTGAGACCTACGGTGTTCGCAAGGACTCGGAGGAATACGCCCTCGGCAAGAAGGCAACGGAGTTCGCCAAGAACTTGATCGAAGGCAAGGAAGTCTGGATCAACACGGTCAAGGACAAGACCGGCAAGTACGGACGCTACCTGGCCACTGTCTGGGTGAAGGAAGAGGGCCCTGACGGCAGCTACTTCGATCTCGGTCAAGCACTTGTCGATGCCGGTCTGGCAGCTCTCGATGTGTGACTGCGGCATAGAGAGCAAGGGTCCGTGTCCGGCGTGCGGTTGCAACAGCTGGCAGCCTGCCATGGTCTGGGAAGATCGGAGTGCGGTTGAACTGATGCAGGCCAGTGTCGAAGGCGGTACCATTGAAGCCATCATTGACTGGGAAGACTTCGTGCCATTCCCGTACCGCAAGAACGCCGTACCCGCTGACATCTGTACAAGCTGTGGGATAGCGTTGACGATATGACTGGTCCTGAAGAACTGTACGATGAGGTCTCGAGCCTCAGAAGAATGTGCTCCGAGGGCAAGCAGAAGCTTGACAAGTGCGGGCGCAAACTGACTGAGGTGAAAGAGGCTGCTGACGATATCGTCGCTCACCTAGAGAGTGCCAATCCTTGCCTATGGGTCGAAGACTCTGACCTCAACTCAGCTGCGGAATGGACGGGCGAGCGCGACATTCTGGTAGACCATTTCAAGGGTCTGCTGCAGAGTATCAAGTAGAGATTTTCTAGTAGTCGAGCGGTGCAGCCGTGGTAACATCACGATTGCCGCTACCACTCCACTCCAGTATTTGGTTCTCCCCCCCAACCGGGTCTGGATGGAGTGGGGCGGCATTCTAGTAATTTCCTAGAAAAAATAGCGATTCATCGATGTAGGATGTAGCTGTACCTACAGCCAAGGGGAGAATCATGGCCAAGAAGAAGAAGTCGAAGAAGAACCTTCCGAGCGCCATCAACACCACGGTCGAAAAGTTCGTCATCAAGATGATCAATGATGGTTGGATCCACGATGAGATTATTTCGGCCGTGAAAAAGAAGTATGACGTCAAGATCTTACCAGAGTCCATCTGTGCCATCAGGAAGGGAGCCGGTATCCCAAGCACGCGTGAGATCGCCAAGAAGAAGCGCGCCGAGGCCGCTGTCTTGGTCGAACGCGGACTGACCAACAAGGAGATCAAAGACCACATGTCGGAGAAATACGGTTCCGGCATGGAGACTGCCGTGATCAGGAAGATCAGGAAGACACAGGGGAAGCCCAACGTCAAGATTCCTGCTGCTTCTGCTGATGGCGGTAAGCCATTCGATCTGAACGACTCCAATCTGCAGTTTGCCCGTGCCGTGTCCAAACGTCACGATGACGTCAAGATCACCAAGGGGGATAGTAAAATCCTCAGTACGCTGTGTAAGATCCTGGACAAGAAGGACATCGTCGAAGTGACAATCGACGTCAGGAACCGCACAGCTACCTACAAGTACTTGCTGTCAACGGAGGTGCGGTTGTGATGCGTGTTCGTCTCAAAATGGTCCTGTTCGACGTCGACTTCCGTAAGAATGCCGTCACCAACATGGACGAGTTCAGGAGGAGCAAGAACTTTCCAGGCGAGCTGAAGAAGGGCGAGGTCTTTCTCTTCGTCTCCAAGGGGCGCGACCAGCTGCGGTGGATCATGAAGGGCGCCGACATCGAGGCCTGGACCGGTCCCAAGCGTGTCCACCCATCCTGGCTCTGGAAGATCGAGGGCGGCAGCTGGCACCCGTGGATGCTTGCCGACTATGCCGAGAAGTTTGACCTAGAGCTGATCGGCATAAAAAAGTTCGACGAGCACTACGAAAAGTACCGTCAGAAACGCGCTGGTAAAAAGACCAAGAAGAGTGGCAAAATCACCCGTCGTGCGGCGTAGATATAGGCAATACCGCAAGATGGGAAGGTGCCATGCCATTCGGACCCGTCCTCTGGATCGAGGGCCCCATAGGGGCCGGTAAGACCACTCTCACCACGGCAATCTGCAAGGGACTCGAGCTGCGCGGGCTGTTCGAGCCAGTGGACACCAACGTCTACCTCAAGGACTTCTACAAGGATCCGAAGAGGTGGGCGTTCCCCATGCAGATCGAGCTGCTCAAGAGCCGCTACGCCATGCAGAAGATCGCTGCCTTCGAGGCCAGCCACGTTGGCGGCTTTAAGGGCTCAGTCCTGGACCGAGGCCTCCCAGGCGACCGGGTCTTCTGTCGGCTGCACGTCGAGTACGGCAACATCAGCGAGCGCGAGTGGCACACCTACGATGACCTCTTCAGCGTCATGATGTGCTCTCTCACGCCTCCGAGCCTTCTGGTGTACCTAGACGTTGACCCTGAAGTCTCTCTCGAGCGCGTGAAGACCAGGGCGCGCGACGCAGAGGTCGGTGTCGATATAGAGTACCTGACCAGGCTGCGTCGCGGCTACCTCGACCTGTTGGTTGAGATCGAGTCTGGCACGCACCACTGGAGCCGTGGCATGGAAGTGATGCGCGTCCCGTGGAATGTGGATCACCAAAGCCCGGACGGCATCATCGACATGATCCAGCACAGGTTCCGGCTTTGATACCCAAGAAAGACATCGGCCACATCGGCTTCCCTGTAGGTACGATCGAGCATCTGTGGCAGAAGTGGTACAGGAAGCTCTGGAAGGCCTACCCAGTCCACGCTACGAGAGGCGACGGTGAACCACCGGCTTGGCTGAAGAAACAGTTCTACAGGGACGTCAGGCTCGTCCTGGAGCATGAGCTGAGTATCATCGCACCTGAGAAGAGCTACCTCATCAGAGAGAGAATCATGAACCGGTTGGCAGGCGCCGTTGAGAACTTGAGCAAAGAAAAGCCGTAGGGTACTATCATTGTCTGCGGTCGGCCGTCGTCGTTCTGGTTGTCTCCCCTTCCAGGGCGGCGGCGGCCTTTTTAGAGGGCACCATGAAACTCTGGGAACGACTCTACTCAATCTGGATCAAGGTCTGGTTTAGGCTGTTCTTCCTGCTTGACCTCAGGAGAAACGCTGTTCGTGCGAGCCGCGCCGTCCATGAGAACGACTCCGAGAAGATGCCGCTCGAGAACTACCAGCTTCCAGGCGAAGTCGAGAAGGTCATCCTCAAGTGCCGCTACAAACGTGACCCGTTCAAGGGCAAGTGGGACTACATCAACAGCCCTGAGTGGATGCAGTACAGGATCAACACGTTCGACTATGACAGTTACCCGAAGGGGCCGTTCCTCGGAGACTGCGATGACTACGGCTTCATGTTCGGCAAGCTGGTCTGCGAATTGGAGGGAGTAGCTGAGGTCTACTTGATCTCCACGATGTACCGTGGGGGCGCCCACGCGACCTGCATCTACAGGATGGAGGACGACACTTCATTCCAGCATTTCAATTACGGCAGCGCCGACCTTGAGAGCACGGATTCGAAGAAAGCTGCCAGAGAAGCTGCAGTGAAGGTTGCGAAACTACATTCGAAAGATCATAGCGATGTAGTTTACAACTGCGTGATGGAGAAGATTCTGAAGAGCAGTGACCTACCAGAAGAACCGATCAACGTCTTGTGAGCAGAATCGCTGCCGCCACCACTGTAGTCCAAAGACCGTCCTTATTGCCCTCAGCACTCTGTGTGATCTCACGGCTGTGAACGATGCGGCCGTCCATCCTGTAGATCTCTTTCCTCTCGTCGTAGTCCTTGTCGGAGTCAAACTCGACGCCCAGGGTGGTGGCTAGCATTGTGGCCGCGAGGTCTTCTGCGTACTCTCCTGCCTTCTTAGCGGTTTGCCCGTACGCATGGTGCTCAGACAAGTAGCCCCACATGGCGGCATCTGCAGGGCGTGCTAGACCGATTGATGCAGCAACGAGACGGTTCGGCTCGTCTGTTGCATTGTCAGACATGACAGCGAACGTGATGTCACCTGGCAGCAAGAACTTGAGGCCGTCCTCGCGTTTCACGATCTCGCAATGAGGCGGGAAGATGCTAGAGACACGCACAAGGTTGAGTTGTGCAATGCCTGCGTTCCTGAGGGCCATCTCAAAGCTGGTGAGCTTCTCTTTGGCGACTCCCTTCCCTTTTGTCAGAAACATATGAGTAGGGTTCATTTTACCCTCCGGCGTTCTGAACCATGCACAGACCCTTGCGGTACCCCTTCTCGCCCTTGATCTTGGAGAGCACTTGCATGCGGTTCTTGCCGTGCTTGTAGCTCACATGTACCCACCCGCTCTCTGGTACGCCGTCGATGTGATACTCAAGAATGAGCTGGTCGAACACCAGGTTGTTTCGGATCCACTGAGCCACCTTCAGATTGGAGACGCCAGCGATCTCAATGTCGGCGGCCTCGCCTTTTCGGTGCTGGCTTGTGCGGCTACCACCGATGGCTTTGTTCAGGGCGTGACACCTGTAACCGCTGTTGACCTTGACCGGCTTCTTGAAACGCTCACGTACCAACTGCAGCACGTTCATGCACAGGAACCTGAGCTTCTCAATGGTCTTCTTGTTCGGAACATCGTTGACGATGCCGAGTCTGAGCGCGGTGCTTGACTTCTCCATCTCGTGGAGAGAGAAATTCTTCGACAGCTTCACGGTGTACTCCTCTTGGTGTGGTCAACACACATGTACTGCGCTTCCATGATGGCCCCGTGCAGCTTGAGCATTTCTTCGCGCATCGTTTGCACGGAGTAGTACATATCGATCATGTACTCTATTTTGTTCACAAAGCGTTCTTGGTTGTTGGTCAATTTGTGTATCTGAATTGACATCGTCAGCATTTCTTCCTGACGGTCAGCACATACTATGGCGCTCTTGTTTTCGAGTGCTTCTATTCTGTTGCATTGCTTCACGTTCCACACGAATAGAACGATCAACACTGCAGCCACAGCTATCCGTTGCACAAGTAACCCATTGCTATGTCGCTCTGAAACGACCTCATCTTCAACATCTTGAATAGAGCTAGCAACTTCTTTTCGTCTTTCACATCCGTAAAAAGAGGTTGCAGTTCTATGTCTTTCCTCAACTTCGTGATCTTCAGGAAGGTAGCTGCGTCTGGCCTGCCATTACGCAGACTACTGGCGGCTCTCGGTTTCAAACCGAGTCGGTCTATCTGGCTGTAGATCTTTTTCAGAGTTGGTTTCTTCAGCTTGGAGAATATGGCGTCGGCCGTGACCTTGCCGATTCCCTTGACTCCTGGAATGCCATCGCCTGGGTCGCCTACCAATGCCAAATAGTGTGCATAGTAGCGCGGGTGGTAGCCGTACTTGCTCTGGAAACGCTCTGCCGTCCACAGTTCAGGGCCTTTCCTGGTTGGTCTGAGCATTTTGACGCCGGGCCCTAGGAGCTGAAAGAAGTCGTGATCGCTGCTCAGGATCATGACGTCCAATTCGCAAGCGGCTGCATACGAGGCGATGATGTCGTCTGCTTCCTGCCCTTTCACCCTGTACTGTGGGATGCCGGCGAACCTGGCCATCCGTATCGTCATCCCCGTGGAGTTGACGATGTCCTCGCGCGTGAAGTCCTTGTGCTCGTTTTTCCTATTCTTTTTGTACTCTGGATAGATCTTCTTCTTCTCTGAGATACCACCATCCCAAAAGATGCTGATGCGGTCGAACCTATTTCTGCTGCGCATCGAAGCGACGGCCGCCAGGACCCCATGTGGTATCCCGGTGAGGATCTTGTTGCCGCGGTGCTGCACGGCAATGATGTCGCCCGCGAACAGCATCCGGTACGCGGCAGAGTTGGCATCGATCAACAGTTCAGTCGGCATGGTCGTTTCCCTGTCAACCATATGTACCACTGCGAGAACTTGCCTTGTCTAGGTGCTTCAATTAGACTAATCTTAGCAAGCTATGCATAAGACAGACCTAAAACTGCAGCAGCGGAAAGCAATCTACCTACTGGTTGCGTGCCAGATGGATGAAGCTGTCGTTGCGAAGCATGTAGGCGTCAGTGTGCGAACCATCAAACGGTGGTTGAAGCACCCGAAATTCCGGGCATTGGTCGAGGAGGTCTACGAGCGACTCGAGGACCAAGATGCCAAAAAGCACCGACAGTTTGCCAACAAGCTCATCGCCAAGACCATGTACGACGAGATCTTCAAGCGTCTCGTGGCCGGCAAGGACGTTGAGAATATGTCCTTGGGTGCCCTACTACGTACAGTCCGCGATGTGAACTTCGAGAACCGCCTGGATGATGGCCAAGCCACTGACAGGACCGAACACAAGCACGTCCTAGACGACCTCATGGGACGCTTCGCGCAGTTGCAGGAAGCAGGTCCAGCCAAAGAAGAAGTCGAAGGCAGACCAGAACTGAAGCTCATCGAGGCACCCATCAAGAAGGAGAAGGCAAATGCCTGACGAGACCAGCAAGGAAGCGGCCCCCAAGAAAGAGAAGTCTCGGAGCGCGTTCTCAAAGCTCCTCTCTCGCGACAAGCCGGAGAAGGACGAGGACGAGGCCATGACCATGGAGGAGGAGTCGACACCTCTCGAGGAATCCCGACCAGATCCGGTCGTGGAATCGGCACCGGCCAAGAAGGCAGCCGAGCCCACGGTGTCCAAGGGTGTGTCGGCTGGCTCCGAACTGCGGCGCAATCCGGTCATGAACCGAAAGCACCAGAGCATCGTGGGTCAGAAGAAACCGGGGGCGCGCAAGTACTTCACCTCCCGCTAACGGGCCCTACCCACCATGTTCATATCGACAGCCGCCGGGGAGGTCGCCCAGGCCGAAACGGCTGTCAGTGAGAAGGGGCCCTACGAAGGGGCTCCCAATAACGAGCCGATGAAGAGGTACCCCAAGCCTCTTGGGACGCGTCCGCCCAACACGCGCATCATCGTCAAGAGGGAGCCTGACCTCGAGGACATGAAGAAGTGGGCATCGACGATCCCTGGTTTCATCCAGGGTGTCACCAACGACATCGACGGCAAGCCCACCATCATCTACGACTACCAGATCGCGCACATGCTCGATCACGCCATGATGCGCCACAGGGACAAGGCACGGCAGATCGGAATCAGCTACACCTTCGCCTTGGAGTCCCTGAGCAAGACACATCTGAAACCGGTCCAGACATCCATCTTCATCTCGTACAATCACGAAGAGGCCATGGAGAAGATCCGCTTCGCGCGGGCTCTCTATGACTCGATGCCGACCGAGTTCCAGAAGAAGCTCATCGTTGACAACAAGCAGTCACTCGAGTTCGAGCACAACGGTAAGCTCTCTCGTATCCTGAGCTTCGCGCAGAGACAGCCTCGTGGTAAGGGCTACAACACCGACATCTACCTCGACGAGTTCGCCCACATGACGTGGCCCGAGGCCATCTACACGGCCGCGGTTCCTGTCCTGACTCGAGGCAGTGGTGTCCTGACGGTCGCGTCAACGCCCCTTGGCAAGGGGAGCATGCACTACGACATTGGTGTCAACCGCACCAAGTACTGGATGTTCTCCCGCATGCAGATCTTCTGGTGGGACTGCCCTGCCCTCTGCAACAACATCGAGCTTGCGAGGAAGTTGGCTCCAGAAATGGAGACAGAGGAGCGGATCAAGAAGTTCGGCACCGACAAGCTGGAATTGATCTTCGGTGCCATGGACTTCGACCTGTTCCGCCAGGAGTACGAACTTTACTACGCAGACGAGAGCGTTTCCTACTACCCGTTGAGCCTCATCCGCAGCTGTGTCTTCGAAGACGAGTCGATGCACCTCCTCGAGGACAACATCGATCCAGAAGAGATCGTTCCATCCTGGGAGGACGTCGAAGACGACAGCGGCCACATGGTTCGTTCAGAAACGATCATGAGGTTCTACGAGTCAGAAAAGATCGTCTGGTACTGCAGGCCGAAAAGGATCTCGAGTGAGAGCCACAGTGATGATGAGGCTCACGCTGCAGCCATCGACATGATCGATGGTCTCTACGTGGCCATGGCTGCCGGCGGTTTCGGTCGTCAACTGGTGGTCGGTGTCGATATCGGCCGTGTTCGTGACTCCACAGAGATCTCCATCTTCGAGCAGATTGAGATCCGCGGCATCAACTTGCTTGTTGAGCGTCTGTCGATTGAGCTGCATGCGATCAAGTTCAAGACGCAGGAAGCCGTTCTCAAGTACTTGATCGACAGACTGCATCCCAAGAAGATCAGGGTCGACTCGACCGGTATCGGCATGAACATCGCCGAGAACTTGAAGGCCTACGACCCGAGCATCGTTGAAGAGATCGACTTCAACATCGAGAACAAGAAAGAGCTGGCACAGACCTTCAGGATGAGGCTCGAGGACAGGACCGTCGCCATCCTGAACGACGCCGAATCGGTCAAGCAGATCCACAGCATTCAGCGCTCTGTGACCGAGGGCTCGCAGGTCAGGTTCCAGTCGATAGGTACCAAGAAGCACCACGGCGACAAGTTCTGGGCAAAGGCCCTCGCCGTGAGCTGCGGAGATCAGTACGATCGCACGGCGCTTGCTGCATCGATCGTGCGAGCTGCTGGCCAAAGAATTTTCACTGATTCCAAAGATATACGTCGTGTGATCGACGCCCAGAAGGCAGTCAAGTCCACGCCGTATGTGCCTACAATCGCCACGCCACGCAAAGTAGGCAAGTTATTTGCCAACAAAGTTGCCAAAAATGCGATGAGTAACGTATTCTTCGACAGCAAGTGGTACGGCTAGCCCGGGAGAACAGGATGCAACAGCAAGCTGCGGTGCATCGGATTCCAATGCCGAGGTCTGAGGAGCTAGCCGAGCTTCCCCCGGTGGCAAGAGGCGTCCTGGACATGTTCGAGCGTGGGATGCCGCGCTCTGAGTACAAGATGGCCGCCCGCGTCTTCGTCGATGCCATGGTCGGTCCTCGCAAGCTCGGAAAGGCATCGCTCGGGTATGACAACCCGAATTTGATGCAGATTTCCCAGAGCTTAGCTGGTCTAGAAGAGTACAACCCGGACCACATTCCGTTCCACATCTACGAGAAGATGCGTCTTGATCCGCAGATCGCCCTGGCGACTGCCTTCATCGAGCTGGAGATCCTGGCCCAGAACTACAGGATCGATTGCTCCGATGAGACCATCGGCGCCTTCGTCCAAGAGGCCATCAACAAGATCTACCGGCCCACTGTGAAGGGCATGCTGCGCGCGATCCAGTATGGCTTCTCCGTCGGCGAGAAGGTCTACGAGCTGCAGCACCTGCGCATCGACAAGACCGAGGAAGGTGGCAAGCGTCGAGTCGTCTTCGATCGTGAGGCCTACGTGGTGTCGAGGGTCAAGTTCCCTCACCCATCCTCCATCGTGATCGTTCGCGACCCGAAGAGCGAGCTGATCAAGTTCGTCAAGCAGACGGACGAGTACATCAACACCACTCGTACGCCCAGGCGCCCGGTCAGATTCAAGAAGTGCATCTGGTTCGCACCAGAGGCAGAGTTCGGCAATTTCTTCGGCAATTCCAGGTACAAAGCGGCCTATCAGCCGTGGTACTGGAGCCAGATCATCATCCAGTTCCTGCTACGCTACCTCGAGCGCAAGGGCGCGCCGGCCACTGTCGGGAAGGCCCCGTTCGGTCAGGCCGTCAAGACGGATGGTGAGACCAAGATCGACAACATGGACTACATGCTCTCCTGCACGGAGCAGCTGCTGTCCAACTCCAACGTCGTCATCCCCAGCCAGTACGACAAGGCCTCAGGCAAAGAGCTGTGGGATATCAACATCCTCGAGGACAGCCAGCGCGGTGAAATGTTCGTGTCCGTGCTGCAGTTCCTGAACACTATGAAGGCCAGGGCCCTCTACCTGCCGGACAAGACCGGCATCGCCGAGGGTTCCACCACCAACGCGACCGCGGAGTCGCACTTCGACGTTCACCTTCTGAATGAGGAAGCACTCATTCAGATGATTGAAGACAACCTGAACGAGAGTCTGATCAAGGATCTGGTCACCTTCAACTTCCCGAAAAGCCAGCAGGTTCCCTGTCGGATCAAAATCGAGCGCCTCAACTTCAGCAAGCGCACGCTGTTGAAGGACGTCTTCATCAGGATGCTCATGTTCTCGAGCACGAACGTCCGTGAGGGCCAGCCGCCCAACTGGGTGCCGTCCATCAAGCACCTGGCCGAGCTGCTCGAGATCCCTGGAGATGAGTACGAGAAAATCTTCTTGCCTATTTTGACCAACGCGGCTAATTCTGGTACAAACGACGGGAACGACGGTGGAAATTCGTCGCCTACTGATGACAATGAGGCAACGGACGACACCGATGACGAGCGTGAAGACAAGGTTACAGACCGCAACGCAGACTCACCGCGCAGGAAAGAAGAGACCAGGCGCGACCGTCGTCAGCGCCAGCGCTAGGAGCAGAAATGCCACCGAAAGTCGAGAGATGCGTTGAGGCCTTGTTGGCCAGGAAGTCCTTCAGGCCAGGGCAAGATCCCAAGGAGCGCAAGAGTTCTGCCTACGCCATCTGCCAGGCAGCGCAGAAGATGGGCGATAGCGAGGTCGACTTCCTCGGTACCATCACCTCGCTTCCCGATGACATTGACACCTTCCTGGACGATGCCGGCTTCATCAGGCTGCAGGAAGTCGACGGCATGCAGTTCGACGACGATGTTGTCGAGCTGGACGAAGACGCCGCCTACAGCCTCTTTTTCAAGGACGAGGAAGCGGAAGACGGTTCCTTCAGCCGCCCCTGCAAGATCAAGCTGGCCCATCACAACAAGAAGGAAGAAGACGAGGAGTACACCGAGCAGCTGGTTCCGATCGAGATGCTGCGTGCTGGCAACTTCAGGCATCCGCGGTACGGCGACATCAAGTTCGACCGCAAGTACTTCACACAGGCCATCGAGAACTTCATCAACAACGTCATCGAGCGCGAGCTGTCCTTCGACTCAGTGCATGCCCCTCAGGAGGGTGCCACTGCCTGGGTGAAGCGTCTGGGACTGGCGAGTCGCAAGTTCCGTGACGGCAAGAGACGTCCTGTTCTCACCGGCGATGTCGAGCTGACAGACTGGGGGCGCAAGCTGGTGGAAGGCAAGCGCTTCAAGTACTTTTCCGTCGAGGTGCGGGACAACTTCCGCGACAAAGAGACCAACCAGCCCTACGGCCCCACCGTGATGGGTGGTGGCATGACGAATCGTCCGTTCATCCCAGGGATGCAGAGCATTCTGATGAGCGAGGATGAAGTTGCAAACGCCGACCAAGATGGAAAGCCCGCCATCGAAGCCGACGTTGACGAACCAGAAACACCAGCAACGGAGGAGGAACACACTCAGGACTCAGAGTTGTCAGAGCTGATCAGGGAGCTTGACGTTATAAAAACAGAAGATAAAAGCTTCGCCCAAGCGGAGCAGAAGAGACCACCCGACAGCCAGTTGCCCGACGCCGCGTTCGCTCTCGTGAAGAAGAACGCAGATGGTGACGCCGCCAAGCGGTCGTTGCCTCACCATGGCCCGCAAGTGAAAAGTGCCACCGAGAACGACTCAATAGATCTGGGTCGCCTTCGGAACGCCCTGGCGCGTGCGGATCAAGTGGAGGGCTTCTCTCAAGAGGAACTGGCGGGGGCAAGACGACATCTCGAGGCCCACGCGCGTGCTCTATTGGAGAGCCGGCGTGACCGTGTGGCCGCTGACGAACAAGGAGTCAACAACATGGACATCGAAGCCCAGATCGCAGATCTGCGCAAGCAGCTGAGCGAGATCGGTGCCGACTCCGAGCAGTCGAAGATGCTCAGCGAGCAGCTTTCGACGCTGGAGAAGGCGCAGGAGGCCATGCAGGCCGCCATCGACGAGCGCACCAGCGAGATCGAGAAGAAGTTCGAGGACCGCATCGCTGCGCAGGAGCAGAAGGCGCAGGAGAACGAGGAGCGGGCCAAGAACCTGGCCGAGCAGGCCGAGGCCGCGACCAAGGAGCTGGCCGAGATCCGCACCCAGAAGAAGGTGCAGGACGTCCAGATCTTCTGCGACAAGCTGGTCGCCGATAAGCACTACCCGGCCGTGGTCGAGGAGGCGAAGAAGATCCTCCTGGCCGACGTCGAGACCGGGACCACCATCACCCTGTCCGAGGATGACAAGGACGTCTCCATCAGCCTGATGGACGCTGTCAAGCGCATCTTCGACAGCATGCCCGAGGACGCCCGCGTCAACCTCAGCGAGGAGCTGATCGGCGAGGGTAACGACACACCGCCGGACAACGACAAGAAGGACGGCGACAACGGCAAGGTGAAGCTGGACGACGGTACCGAGGTCGACTTCATGTCGGACGAGGCCGTGAACGACGCCACCAAGCGCGCCGGCTACAACACCAAGCAGTAGGAGCCACGGTCGACAGACAGAGTGGGCCTCCGGGCCTGAGCTGAAAGAACGACCGAGAGGAGGACAAGGATGGCTCTGTACGGTTACAAGGTCGACGAGGAAGGCACTGGCTTCGTCCACGAGATCCTCGCATCCGATCAGTTCGAAGAGCACGCAATCACCATCGATTCGTCGTGCGTTGACACAACCCACACAGGCGCCACGACCGACCTGCGCCGGGGCCTCATGCTGGTTCCCGATGCCGGTGTCGGCGGACGCTACACGGAGCTGGACGCAGGTGCGGCCGGTTCCGCAGAAGTCGTGGTCCTCGCCGAGAACATCTTCGGCATCGACGACGGCAACCAGGTCGCCAAGGCCTACTTCGTGGGCACCTTCAAGGAAGGTGTGCTGTTCGATGACAGCGGCACGACGCTGACGCACTTCACGGCGGCGAACTGCCAGCGCATTCGCATCCTGGAGAACGCGCCATAGTAGCCTGGAGCAAAAGGCGCGCGATGAACGAGTTGGTGGCTCCGTAGTCACCATCAAGAAGGAGTCAAGAAATGGACGGTCTTTCGAACCACCCGTTGCTCCAGGCCAAGTACATCAGCAAGGTTCTGGACAACATCACCCCGGATCAGGAGTCCTTTTACCTGACCAGCGAAGTGCCTTTCAGGACACAGGAAGGTCGCGAGGTCAGGGTGGACGTCCGTCAACGCATGGGCGGCATGACCATGGCCGCCGCAGAGGGCGCCGAGTCGCCCATCATCGAGAAGCGCGGACTGCACCAGTGGGTGTTCGAGCCGGCGCACTGGCGTGAGAAGGTTCTTCTCAGCGAGAAGGACACTGTCGCGCTGCGCCGCATCGGCACCATCGGCGAGTTCGAGAACGCACAGCGGATCGTGAACGACATCGTCGGTCAGCTCCGCATGCGCATTGAGAACCGGCTGGAGTGGTCGAAGTGGCAGATGGTCATGGGTTCTCTGGCGATCAACCAGAAGGACATCCAGTACACCATCGACTACCACATCCCGGCGCGCTTCACGCCGACCCTCACCGGCGTCAACCGGTGGGACCAGGCCTCGACCGACCCCCTGAGCGACATCCTCGACTGGCTCGAGATGTACCGTGACGAGGGCCCGGACCCGGCCTACATGATCTACAACGGTCACATGGAGAAGGTGCTCCTCCTGAACGACACCATGCGGGACCTCAGGGACTCGCTGTTCGTCGGGCAGAGCACCCCGGCCATGCTGAGCCGCGACAACATCCGCATGATCTTCAACGCCTACACCGGCCTCGAACCCCGCGTCTACGACAAGGGCTACTGGCTCGTGGCTGGCACGCTCAACCAGGTCACTGCTGGTGCCACGTCGATCACGGTCGACGACGCCTCCGGCATGGAGATCGGCGACTTCATCACGCTCGTGCACAAGAACGGTGAGTTCAGCGGACGCGACCGCACCGACATCACCAACATCGTCGGCAACGTGCTGACGGTGACCGCCCTGACCAGCACCGCGACCTTCCCGGTCGGCTCCGAGGTGCGGGTCAAGAAGCAGTTCCTGCCGGACAACAAGTTCATCATCCGCGGGAGCATCCCTCAGGGCACCACCGGTGGCCCCGAGTTCGCAGAGTTCATCAGCACCCAGCACGTCTACGGGCCGGGTGGCATCATGGCTCCGCGTCCGGGTCTGTTCAGCAAGGTGCTCAACAAGGAAGACGACGATCCGCCGCACGTCGCGATCATCGCTGGCGTCTCGGGTCTGCCGGTTCTGTACCACACGACGACCAACGTGGTGGCGACGCCCATCACCTAGCGGCCGTCTGGCAGTGATGTAAGGGTGCCCTGGGGGCTTCGGCCCCCAGGGCTTTCCTTCATCAAACTATAAAACCCGAGAGGAGAGAGAGTCATGGCGAAGAAGCTTTCAGATTTCACCGTCAAGGTGAATCTCCACGGCTGGTACATCAAGGGCTACGTCACCTGTACGCAGGGGCAGGAGTTCGAGGGCGACAGGATCCATCCACGGATGGTCCAGGCACTCGAGGACGGTGACGACTTCGTGCTCAACGGCGCGAAGACTCCAGTCTGCATCCTGAAGGGCGGTTCGCTCGCGGAACTCAAAGCGGTTATGGAGGCTGGCGATGAGCCGGCTTCGGCACCAGCACCCAAGCCCTCGGCGCCGACCGTCGAGCCGCCGGTTGAGCAGGACAAGCCCAAGCCACCAGTTGTCGAGCCACCGGTTGAGCAGGACGAGCCCAAGCCGTCCCGCAAGCCGTCCCGCAAGCCCAAGCCGCGTCCGCAAGACTGATCGGGATGCGACATGGAGCATATAAGAACAGAAAAGGTGCTCGATAGAGAGTATCACCTGGAAGACATCGAACCCGCCGATCAGGAAGCCGCAATCGCCGGCTTCTTCCGCACCAAGGACAAGCACATCGCAGCCTTCCTCAAGGCGCGCGGATTCAGATTCCGTGGCCTCGAGCGAGTTCAGCTCGCCAACTCGAGGAAGACCGTGGTCGCTTTCTGCTTCGACGGGGAGAACGTCACCAGGCGCACGATCTTCGAGTACTACAACAACGTCGACAGAGAGAACTGGACCGTCAACGCGAAGATGGTGCTCGAGGAGTACAGGAACATCAACTCCCTGATCGCCAACTTCTAGGAGGCTGACATGTCCTTTGACGCCCTGCTGATCTGGCAGCACTTCGCCCTCATGGGCGCAGTGGCGGTTCTCTTGCAGATCATCAAGAAGACGCTCGACGCCGTTGGCGTCAAGAAGACATCCAAGCCCGTGCACATTCTGCTGCCGTATCTGCCAATGGTCCTGTGCGCTGTCGCTGCATGGATCCCTGGCGTGATATTGGCACAGGTCCCAGAGGGCACACCGGAGCCGACCATCGGTCTCAAGATCGTGGTCGGTATCCTCCTCGGTGGCTTCGTCGGCCAGGTCTGGAAAGCCTTCAAGAGCAAGTTCGAAGTTCTGCAGGGTGCCGTGTGACAACTCTGACTCTGGCAGCTAGCTGGCTGAAAAAGAACGCGGTGTCGCTGGCACTTCTGCTTGCGCTGATCATCGCTTTGATTGCCACGATCCTGTTCTTCTGGCTCAAGGTCAGGGGGCACAAGATCACGCATCTGATCTCGCTACTGCAGGTCGCGCAGACAAAGAATGAGGTCGCGCACCTACAGGCCAAGAAGACCGTTCTCGAAGCGAAGGGTGAGGGCAAGCGCGAACAGATCAAGGTAATTGATGCTGAGATCCGCGAGCAAGAGAAGCGGGCCGTGAAAGCCAAGGCAGCCATCGAGGGTCTCAGCAATGAAGAAGTGGCTGCTCGTTTTACTGATCTCGGCTTCTAGTCCTGTCCTTGCTGCCGAAGACATTGTTCATGAAGGCAAGGAAGGCACTTTTTTCGAGGCTGACAAAGCGAAAAAGCTGCTGAAGCTTGTTGAAGTAGACCACCCGACCGCGCTTCACAAAATCGAAAACCTCGAGAAGAAGGTCGAGCTGCAAGCTGACCTCATCGAGATCTCCGAGAAAAAATCCAAGGTAGACGTCGAGATCGCCGAGAAATGGCGCGTCGCGTATGAGTCTGCCTCGAAACAACTTGCAGAGCGTGACGAGGACGATGACCTCGCTTTGTACATCACCGTCGGGGTGTTCCTTGGCGGTACGATCGTCGGTGCATGTATAATGTACGGGTCATCGGCTTTGCTCAACAATCTCAGATAGGAGGCAGGCCATGGCGTACAACAGCTTCAAGGACAAGGGCGAGGTCATCGCTGCAGTGAGCGGCCACCTCGACCCAGGTCCAGCAGAAGCCACCGTCCAAATCGGCGGCACACAAGACGGCAAAGGATGGTCTTTCTACGGAAAGGCCTGGATCGCAGTCGACTTCACGTACTCCGATGCCACAGAGATCCAGTGCGTGGTTTCGTTCGGTCCCTCATCGACGGAAGTCTATCCGGTGCAGGCGCAGGATGGCTCTTCCCCACCCGACGTCACACTCAGCGACCAGATCTTCAAGAAGGCAGTCACTGGCGACGACACCTGGCTGTTCGAGGTGCCGATGGGAGGTCAGTACATGAAACTGTCCTTCAGCGCCATCTTCGCTGCCGTTTCGCCGAAGACTGACAACGTCGGAGTGCGTGTCCTCGTCGCCGACTAGGGACCGGAGGGGCCATGAGCTGCGATGCAACTACAGTCTTCGACTATGTCGAAGGTGACAACCTTCCGGCTTTGGTATTCCAGTACCTGGACGCCGATGGCGATCCCATCGACATCACCGGGTTCTCGATCGACCTGCACATCGGGTACGACACGCCGAAGACCGTAAACGGCGACCTCTACGACCCGACCAACGGCTACTTCCGCTTCATCTTCAGCGACACCGACCTCGATGAAGTCGGGAAGTGGAACATCGAAGTGCAGATCACCAATGTGGCTGGTCAGAAGCTGACGATCCAGGACATGGGTATCAAAATCAAGGAGCAGATTGCTTGAGCACCTTGATCCAGAAGAATGCTCCCATTGTCCAGATCACGTCTGGAGGGGTGTCCGCGACTGTTCCGAAGCAGACTACCACTGTCCAGATCCGTCCCGACACCAACGTCGTCGAGATCACTGCAGCTGAGCATCAAGTCTCCGCGCAACAGGTCCCAAACGACGAGACCGAAGTCACCATCGAGGCGTCCGCCGGCCAACACGCGGTCGAAATCAGACCGCTCGACTACAGTCCGCGCGTCGTCACTGAAGAAACCCTGGTTGGGTTGTCGACGGAACAACCGCAGGTTGACCTCAGTACAGAAGAGCGTCTCATTAAGCTGCAGCTGGAGCAGTCGTTCACTCCTGGTACGGTCCCGAACATCATCGAGCTTGCCAACTGTTTGGCCAGTGACAACGTCGGGAATGCTGTCTACTGCACGTCAGATAAGACAGGCAGCTACTACAACGTTACCACCGTCGACATCACTGACAGGTCGAAGATGGAGGCGCTTGGTGTCATCATTGAGAAGACCAGCATCACTACCTGCAAGATTCAGATGTTCGGGCTCATCCAGAGCGTCTTCACAGGGCTGACACCAGGCGCGCAGATGGTCATCGGCCTGAACGGAGTACTGACACACCCATCACAGTTACCAGACGAGTTCGTGACGCCGTATTGGTTCCAGGCCATGGGCCAAGCCATCTCGTCAACTGATGTAGTCCTGCACATCAACCCGGTGCCATGCTGGCTACCGTATTAACAGATAAAAAACGGAGCAGAAATGACTAAAAACAAGAAAGACAACGGAAAACAACAAATTCCTTCACCGACGACACCAATTGATGAACTCGATGCGTACAAGTTCGCAGCTTCGGATTCAGACATGAAATTCAGGTTGCAGGCCATGGAGTGTCTCAACGTCAAGAAGGAGAACGAGATCCTGAAGCGCAAAGTATTCGACCTGCAGACTTCGATCAATATACGTGTCCTCGATGACCAACTGCTCGCCGAGAGAGATCAGGTCGAAAAGCTCAACCAGAAGTACAACACCGTGAAGAAAGAGATCGCCGCGAAGTACGGGTTCGATGACCCAAACCGCGTCGCAATTGATGAAGAAAAGGGAACCATCCGGGAGGTCCCGGTTCCCATACCACCAGGAGGATAAGCCGTGGCCGAACGTATTCCAGTTTTCTTCGACAAGGATGGGCAGCTCGGTGGCTACAGCGGCGTAGACCCAACAGCCGACGCCATCACCCTTGCTGGTCTCACCATGAACGGTACCGTTGCCATGGACGGTACCGGCGGCGGTACGCCGTACAAGATCACCGGTTTGGCGTCCGCTACCGCGGACGAGGATGCCCTCGCTTATGGTCAGACCGGTGCTGACCTCGACGGCTTGAACCTGACCAGCGACCTGGTGATGAACACCAATTCCATTACGGGGTTGGGGCCAGGTTCCGCGGGTACAGACGCCGTCAACAAGAACCAGCTCGACAGCGTGGCGGCCGGTGTCGCGTGGAAGCACGCAGTTCAAGTCCTCAAGATGGTGAACGATGCGCTGACCACGGCTCCAACTCTCACCGCTGGTGACGCTGGCAACGCCTACGTCGTCGCAGGCGTTGGGGGTGCCTGGTCGACGTTCGCAATCGGCGACATCGTGGAGTGGAGCGGGACTGCGTGGAACCTGATCCTGGCCAACTCTGGTGCTGAGCCGCCAGATGGCACGTACGTCATCGTCACTGACACCAGCGCAGCCGGTTCGTTCGCGACCAAGGAAGACAACGTCGCGGTCTACAACGCTACCACCAACACGTGGACGTTCACCGTTCCCACGAACGGAGAAGGTCGCACCGTTGCTGGTGACAACAGCATCTACGAGAACCTGGGGTACGTCTGGGACTCCACTCCTGGCGAGTGGGTCATGTTCAACGGTCCTGGACAGGTCGTTGCTGGTGACGGTCTTACCAAGACCTTCAACGTGCTCGACGTCAACGTCAAGGACGGTGTCAAGATCGACGCCGATGCAGTGACACTGGCGCTGCATGCGACCACACCTGGTCTGCAGCTCACGGGGACGACCCCGAACCAGTTGGTGTCTGTCCTTCCGAATACCGCCGCCGGTGTCACGGTCACCTCCTCCGGTGTGGAAGTCAAACTCGAGACAGACGGCGCCATCGAGTTCGACGGGGCCAATGGAGGTCTCGAGATCAACCTCGAGGCAACCAACCCGACCCTGGACATCGTCTCCAACGAACTGGGAGTCAAGTACAGCACGACCGCTGGAGGTCTCGACCAAGACGCCACTGGTCTGAAGGTCAAGGTCGACGGCACAACCGTCACCATCAACGCCTCCGGTCAGCTGGTGGCTTCGGCTGCTCAGGCAGGTATCGTCGAGGATGACTACGAGGTTGGCGAGGCCATTGCCATCGCAGATCCGGTCTACTGGTCGACGACTGCTGACCGCCTGCTCAAGGGCGATGCCGCCAAGGCGGACTGGCCAACCAAGGCTCAGATCTTCGGTGTCGCTGAGACTGCTCAGGGTACCGTTGGTCAGGAAGCGACAATCACGTCTCTTGGCCCGTGCTCGTGCCTCACTGGCGCAACCCCTGGTGACGTGTACTGGCTCGCAGTCGGTGGTGGTCTCACGACCACGATGCCAACTGCGAACAACGCACTCATCCGTCTTGGGTGGGCGATGAACACGACCGATCTGTTCGTCAGCATCTTCGACTACGGTCGTAGCGGCGCGTAGGCTACTGCGGTAGAGGAGTATCGTGCCGACCAAACCAGATGACCTCGACATCGTTCAGGTCATAAAACAAGAGTGGTCGAGCCTCGGGGGCGGGGAGGGGTCGGACTATCCAAGTCCGAACACGCCTCTCTCCGCTTTCGAGGATGCTCCTGAGGTTCCGGCTCTTTTCATCGTCGAAAGTGGACGCCGCAACAAGATCGTTGCAATTTGGACTCACAACGGAGACCTGAAGTTCAGAGACGTAGCTAATCCTGGCACGAACAGTGAAGGCTACACGCTCACGGATCTTCTAGCTAGCAGCAGCGGCATCACCGCCCCCCAGCATCGGGTGCTACCGCAGCTCATCCACTTCATCGATGAGGGTCCGGCTTTTGGTTACGTGTCCGGGGCCACGAAGACGGTGACTGGTGGCCTGTTCCCGACCAAGGTGGAGTGGAAGCGACAAGACGATACGTTGCTGATCGAAAAGACTATCGAGCGCAGCGCCGGTGGAGCAACAAACTTGAAGCCTACGCCCATCGTGTGGAAGCTCTATGACACCGACGGCACCACGGTCCTTGAGACGGTGAGCGACGCCGTCACCTACGATGGCATCCACGAGGCAGGTCGTACGAGGACGATTTCATGAGTGAGTCACCGGCAGCGGTCCAGATAGACTCTTTGGAAGAGGGCGTCTCCGATGTCGGCTACGTGGCTGTGGTCATGAAGCAGACGGTGACCACTGCCAAGGAGTATTTTCTGCTCATCGACTTGGACAACGCCGGCTCGGCCTACAAGCACACGCTCACCGGTACCATACGCGCCGCGCGCTTCGCTGCCTTCATCAATAAGGAGAACGCGAGCGCCAGGTGGCTGGTGCAGATGGGTGTGATTCTGTCCATCGATGGCACCGAGGCCACCATCGCCTGGATTCCCGGTGGGGGTGTGACTACGCTGCGCAATGATGAGTTCATCGACTTCAACGGAGGCGACGCATTTCCAGTCGTCTTCCCCTTCGACGTCGAGTCTGGTGACCTGAAGTACGTGGCTAGCAACGACAAGGAGACGACCTCTGACGTGAACACATCCGGTACGCTAAAGAACGTGGCAGACGCCGACGTCACACCGGCTGTGGGCGATGTGATTCTGCGGGCCGAGAGGTCTTCGGGCATCGGAAACGCGGACATCAACTACACGGCCTGGTATTACACGGTGGCATGATGGCACTCGCAGACACAGAACCGAGGAAGAACGTACTTCTCTATGGGGCCAATGGCGAGCCAATAAGTTCGAATGCTTCTGGACAGGTGGCGATCCAGAATCAGCCGAACATGAATGTGGCGCTTTCCACGCGCGCCACAGCAGCACAGCAGACCGACGGCACGCAGAAGGCCATCATCAGGGGCGGGGCCAAGGGCACGACACCGGCCGCCGACATCACCAGCAGCCACATCGACGACAACCGCCAGGGTATCGACACACGCAACTACGGCACTGGTACCAACGACAGCCAGCAGGTCGAAGGTCTGGCGCCAGACGGCAGTCCGCCCGTCGGAAATCCCGTCTGGTGTGGTGGTTGGGACGGCACGAACGTCGAGGCCCTGGAAACGGTGCCGAGCACGGGACGGTTGCAGACCACCCTCTACAGCCCCGACGGCGACCCGGTCTCGTTCCCCAGCGTCTCGTCGTCGATCAAGAACGACTTCGTCAAGAGCGGTGGCAACGACGACCTGCTCGTCGACGGCGGCGTCACGCCCGTCGTCTTCGAGTACCTGGCCGACGCGACCTACGACATCTCGTTGCAGGAGATCAAGTTCACGCTCGTCGCCAACTCGATCACCTTTGGCAGTGGATACTTCGGCTCCCTCGTCGGCGGCCTGACCAATGGGCTGTATGTTGAGGTGATCTCCAACGGCGTGACCATCGAGGTCTACAACGTGCTAACGAATGAGGGCTTCGTCAACTACGCCAGCCCCGGCGGCTTCGAGTGGATCGTCAGCTCCAAGGACCTGCTGGCCTCCAACTACGTCATCGGCGGCGGCTTGAGGTTGCACGCGGAGTCAGGCGACAAGGTCGTCGTGACCGTGCGCGACGACATCGACGCCGCCGGCGTCTACTTCAAGTGCTTCGTCAAGGGCAACTTGCTGGGAGCGTGACCGATGCCTCTGCCCAAACTCAGTGACGACAGGACCACCTACGTCGGCGGCAGCGACTGGACCCTGGGCCGCGACGCCTTCAAGCGCCATGACAACGCCAGCGAGCAGATGAACATCGACGGTCGCGCCAGTGGTACCACCGAGGTGTTCTGGAACGGCACGGGTGCCGGTGACAGCGGCGGCGACTGGACGGTTTCGGGCACGGGCTCGGAGACCGCCGGCTCGATGCACTCGGGCACCAACGGCTGGGACACGGGTGTCATGGCCGAGAACGACGACGTGTTCTGGGACCACGGTTCCGAGGTCGACGTCGCCGGTGGCTACAGCGAGATCAGGTTCTGGGTCCAACCCAAGGCCTTCCCCAACGGCTCGCGGCCCAAGCTCAAGTGGTTCGATTCGGGAAACAACGCCGTCGGCGACGCCCTGCGCCTGGACGACTACGCCGAGAACATGGACCTGGATGAGTGGCAGCAGATCAACATCCCCATCGACGACTTCAACCTCGACGCCGACGTGCAGAAGCTGAGGCTGGAGTCGCGCAACACCGCCGGCCAGCGCTACTGGCTCGACGACATCGAACTGGTGGCCGCCGACGGTAGTGGTCCCTACCGCTTCGAGTTCGAGGCCCCCGACGCCAACACCGTCTACCACGTGTCCATGATCGTCCTGCTCGTCGGCGCCCCGTCCGACGGCTGGGCCTCGGACGCCTTCGGCGGCATCTCCGGAGGCCTGGGCCAGGGACTCGTGCTCAGGCACCGGGACAAGGACGCTGAGGACATGCTCTGGAGGTTCGTGGTCAAGGACAACATGGGCCTCTTCGGCTACTTCCATCCCCAAGATGACGTCATTTTCGCCGACGACGTCATGGTCGTGGGCTTCATGGTCAAGCCCGGACTCACCAGCATCAAGGTCACCGACCGCCACGTGCTGCAGTTCATCGTCCGCGACGACCTGTCCAGCCTCTCGAACATGAGGGCCTACGTCCACTACGGCGTCGAGGAGGTTGAGGCATGACCGTTGATCTGAGGCAGCACCCAAAGACACCAGACGGCAAAGAGATCATCGCTCCCAGCTTCGTGTACGTCGACCAGAGCGGTCTGATCAAGGGCCATCGCTTCGAGTGCGTGGCCGACTCGACCAACGTCTTCGATTGGCTTTTGCCATTCAGCGTGGCCCTGCAAGGAGTACACGCCATCATCGTCGACAACCAGGACGGTGACTACGGCGAGTTCTCGGTCGTGGATAAGGACGACGTCCTGGGCCTGTTCGCGCTCTACGGTCTGACCGTGGGTGTCGATGTCCTGCGGATCCAGAAGTTCGGAGAGACCGTCTACGTTCCCACGGGCCGCAGCGACATTGGCTACTTCTTCGATAGTGCTTTCCAGATCCCTGCTGGTTTGTACCTGCGCATGGTCTGGGAGTCGACGCACGCGACAGAGGCGCCAACCATCTATCCGGCCTACAAGCTGTACAGGGACTGACATGCCGCGCAAAGTCTACGTCAACGGCAAGCAGAAGAATGAGAACGTGGTGGACCTCGACGCTCACGTCGGCGAGATCAACAAGATGATGGAGGCTTCCAGGGATAGAATTCGTCGTGGTAAATCGGCGAATATTCCAGAAGAACATAGAGGCAAGCTGAAAAGAAAATGAGCCAGACTTCAAATAGGCGTAGACGCAGACGCAGAGGCAACAATCGGTCTCGTCAGCAACAGCAGCACATCACTCAGGAGATGTTCGCGCAGACTCTGAAGGAAGTGATAGCTGAGGTCCAGTCTCCTGCAGCTGCAGAGCCGCGCACACCAAATGGTATGCAGAGCTTTTTCAACACCTGGAAGGGTGTTGGCGCAATCCTCAGTGTGTTGGCCATTCTATTCGGTGCAGCACTGTACATCCTCTCGCTCAAGTACGTTGACGAAGATGACTTCGAGAGGACACAACTCGAACAGAAGTCAGTCGACGACGAGCTGATTCTAAAGCAGCTTGAGCTGAAGAACAAGATCGTCGAAGTGAAGGCCGAATCAGAAGCTAAGACCCAGATGGTCTCTCAGGAACTGGGTTCAAAAATAGAAGCAGTGGAGAAGGAAGAGAAGCACATCAAGGAGGACGTCGGAGAAATCAAGGACAGCGTCAAGGAGATTCAAGAGGACCAGAAGATCCAAAATGAGAACATGACCAGACTCCTGACGAAGTTCAACGTGAAGCCAGCGGAGCAGCCGTCGAAATGACTATGCCCCCACTCCTGAGAGTAGGTAAGAGAGATGGAAGGATTGTTCATCGAGATACTCAAACAGGGATCGACGTCGGGATGTGCTGTGTTAGCAGCACTCTTCGTGCTCTCCCTGTTCGTGATACATCGGTTGTACAAACAACTCATGACATACATCGAAAGGGACAGACTGAAATCAGAAAGGCAGATCAGTAAGTACGTTGAACTGTCAATGGAGTTGAAAACTCTTGCCGAAGACCTAACCAAGAAACTGTATGCGCGGGATGAGCGCAAATCGGGAGATGGTTAGATGGGTCTGCTCTCCAGCATTTTTGGCCTCAGAAGTAGGAAGAAGATCGACCGTCTTCGCAGGGAGAGTGATGGCAACGGCGAAACAGAGTGGCTGAGACACGACCACAACGAGAGGTTCGCCAAGCTGTTCCCCTACGAGACTGTCCAGGAGATACGCAGCAGGGACATGCAGGACAAGCGTATCTACGATGAATTGGAGGAGAGTGTTGAGACCTTGCGCGGGCTGCGCGAGGAACTCAACGGAGACTAGGACGATGAAAAACTTGAACGGAGTTGGCAGCGGGACAGGTGCCAATTACCCTATCATTCTAGGCGCGTTCCAATGCATGATGGATGAAGGTGCCGTATTTGACAGCTGGACTGGCGTGTCTGGCAGTGCCATGGACATGTCCATGCTCGCCAGTGGGTGGGAGCCGAAGGAAGCGCTCAAGATCGCCAAGGAGACCCTACCGATCGACATCATCAGGCCAAGCCTCGTATGGCCTGTCGTCCCCGGTCTCTTCACCCTCGACAAGATGCAGGAAGCTCTCCAGCCAAATGTGGCACTCACCTTCGGCGATACGGAGACCCCACTGACCATCATCGCAACAGATTCCGACACCGAGGAGGAAATCCAGTTCTCCTCTCAGAAGACCCCAGACGTCAAATTGGCACCGGCCACACAGGCATCAACGTCAATTCCATGGATGTTTCACCATGTGGAGATTGACGGCAGACGCCTGACAGATGGCGGAATCGTCCACAACTTCCCAGTGGATCTGCCAAAGTCTCACGCAGTTGGTGTCCGTGTCCTTGGACAGAAGCACGACCCGAAGCCATGGAAGTGGTGGGGCTCGTACTCCTTGAACCATGTCGATGCCATGATGAGGGCCGGTGAGCGCTCGCACGTCAGCAGGGCCATCTGGCAGAAGGCCAAGATCGTCGTCATCGAGTCACCGATCTCTGGCCTCGACTTTCTGAAACTTGACAAGAGCATGGTCAACCGGCTCTACACGGTCGGGTACGAGGCAGTCGAGAAGAAGCTCAAGAACGGCTGGACGTGGGAGCCGCCTGAGCCTGGCAACGGAGAGCGGAGGTAGCCATGGCACTCGTCAGAATCACCATTCCAGTCTCGAACCCAGACGAGGTCATGGAGGACTTCTGCTACATCGAAGTGTGGCGGGCAGAGACAAAGTGGGGCACCTACACCAAGATCAGCACGAGAGCGACAAGGCCTCTTCTGGTCACGGCGACCTACAACTACGACTTCGACGACAACAGCGGAGCCGTTCACTATTGGTACAAGTGGCGCTACTCGAACAGTGCAGAGACTCTGTTCAGCGAGTTCTTTGCACCTGTCCAGGGCTACACGCCGAACGCCACCTACTGCACCCTCGACCACGTTCAGCGCATCATCGGACGCGGCGACAAGAGCAAGAGGATCCGCTTCTCGGATTCCTACAAGAACCTGGGCGTCCCTAGAGGTCAGACGAACACCGGCGATGCAGCTCTAGCTGCTGTCTCAATCGGTCCAAGCTACGCCGGCATCGAGCGCTTCATCATCGAGTTCAGCAGCGACACCGACTTCGAAGTCACCGTCCAGGAGAAGGACAGCCAGGAGAACAGAACCGTTGGAACGGGAACCGTTTCTTCTGATTTCGCTGCCATTGACAGCAGTATCTACATCAACAGTGACGATTGGTCCGGGACGGCTGCTGCAGGCGACAAGATTGGATTTCAGACAGAGAGCCACATGTCGACTGATGACGCCATCGCGTTCATTCAGGATGCTGAAGTCCTGGTCGACATCATCATCGAGGAGAACATCGGGTACCTCGAGCAGAAGGACACTGAGCTGAGGTTCGACCGGGACACGGTGCCGAAGGCAGTCCGGCAGGCGTGTGCACGATTCGCGGCGTTCTTCATCTACACGACAGTGCACAATGAGCAGACCATCCCAGGGCTGCCGAACAACATCAACGACATCACCACAGGCCTCAAGCGCGACAACGACCTCTCCACGTGGCCGAAGCAGGCCATCAGGTACCTGAACGCCTGGATCAAGAAGCAGAACGAGTTCTACGACACCGAGACTGGACAGGCCCTCTCGAGGGGACCGCGTTGGAGTGGCGTCAAACCGATCTTCGATGCCGCTGGCGTCTACGGTGTTGGTGTTGGGCTCCGGCTCCCGGACGTCAACCAGTTCTACGACCGCAGCCAGATGAACTACGATGGTCTCCTGGACTACGACTGGCTGCGCTTCAATGAAGGCGCCTACAGCTACGACACCTGATGTACCAAGTTGACACCAACTTCAATGAATTCGTACGCAAGGTCAGCCAGATGGCTGACACGCTGGAGGTATTCGGCAACAACGTCGTTGGTGACCTGTCAAAGCTGTTCTGGGCCAGGAATCGAAATCTGATTGCTGATTATCTCGAGCACATGATGGGCTTCTTCGAGAAGGTGCCGGTCGCTGAACACTGGTCTCGAGTCAAGTCTGAGCTTCTTGGCGTCACAGACCAAGCAGAGATGGAACACATCCTCGTGGCCAACGGCTTCAGTAGAGAATGGATGTTTCGACTCACTGGTTCAGAGCAGATGTTCAGCGTGGTGAACGACAGCAACTGGTATGCAACCGGGACCATGGAATCGGTCCTGTTCGATGCCATCCATGGCGGCCAGAGCGACACCATCGTACGCGGCAAAGACTATGCCGACCTGTCCATCAATGCAGACGTTTCTGGGCTTCGCGACCTCTATCCGAACATCGTCGATGAGAAGCTCATGGAGCGCAGTGGCGGTTCGATAGGCGTCATGAGGATATTCGTTTGGCAACAAAAGGCACTTTTCGGTAAGCTCGAGAACATCGCTGACGAGCTGTTTGTGCTAGCGGCTGCCAAGGTGCAGAGCAAAGGCAAGTAGACGATGCCAATCCAGGACAGACCGACACAATACCTAATCAAGACGGGCGACTACTTCGATGACGCTGTCGCCAACATCGTCGAGATCATCAAGCGCATGCAGGTGACCGACCCTGGTCAGTATCTGACCTGGATCAAGAGGGTACACGAGGTCTATCCTGCTGATTTGCTTATAGTTCCTGAGACTCCGTGCATCTGTGTGGACTTCGTAGACCACGAAGAGGAGATCCACACGATAGGCAAGAAAAATGTTACCTACGAGTTGCAAATAGGCATTGAGATCTACTACTATCACCAGCAAATCAATGAAGAGCTACGAGAAAAAGAGATAAGAAGCGCTCTCTGGGAGCTTGGCAGGATTCTTCGGCGCAATTCGTTCGTGAACGGGCTCAGTTCGAAAGGCGCCAGGATCGTGTCGAGTGAGGTGCTTAACCGCACTCGATTGAACGGTGTCTACGCAGGGGGACGTGTTCGTTACAACGTCCCCGTTCTGATCCAAGAGCAACGGGGCGACTAACCGCCCCCGAGCAGAGGAGACGCATACATGGGTACCACGGGACAGATTGCGATTGGCGCCCGCGGTGTCTTCGCCTATGGCGAGGAACGCGACTGGGGTCAGCCAATCCCCCCGAATTTTCGTGTCGACTTCAAGACGGAGTCGTTCAACAACGAGATCGGCAACCTGCTGTCCGAGGCCCTGAACCCAAGCCGCGGTACGTCCAAGCGCGTGCCCGGCACCTCGAACATCACCGGCGATGTCGCCATCGAGCAAAACACAGAGGGCTACGGGACGTGGTACAAGCACGCCCTGGGTGACTATGTGACGCTCACGGCGGCCGACGGTGGTATCCGGGCTCAGGTGAACACGGCCTACACGACAGGAGGCGCTGGTCCCCACGAGCTGGTGGTCACAGGGGACGTCACGGGCGTCTTCGAGACCGGCGGCGCCAACTACACCATCGCTGTCGTCTACAAGGACTCCAGCGATGACCTGCAGGCAGTGACGGGTCTGGCCTACACGGCAGCCTTCGCCGCTGGCGAAACCACCTTCACCCTCACCGGTGGCGACCCCGGAGTCTCCATCAACCAGGGCGCCTGGATCATCCAGTCGAACGCGACTGACTGGACCGGCGTCTACTCGCACTACATCGAGTCCGGCCCCACGCTGCCGACCGGCATGACCTTCGAGGTCGGCCGCGACCTGGCGTACTTCATCTACGGCGGATGCAAGTGCAACACCCTCGAGGAGACCTACACCGCGCAGGAGATCCTCCAGGCGACCTTCAGCTGGATCGGTCGCGGGGAGTACAGCGGTGCGGACCTTCTCAGCGCGGCCACGTCGGCCACGACCGAGTTGGACCTCACCAACTACACCCTGGACTACTACAGCGCGAGCCAGAACATCGGCTACGCGTTCGCGGACGACGGTGCCGTCTTCACAGACGAGACCACCGCCGCCAACAACAACACCGCAGACGACGTCACACTGCTTCCGGTTACCCCGGCGGTCGATGACGCCTACTACTTCGGTGCAGACGATGTGTTCCCGGCCATTGAGATCATCATCAGCACTGCCGCGGTGACGGCCAACTGGACGATCACCTGGGAGTACTGGGATGGTACGGCCTGGTCGACTCTCCTGTTCAACAACCAGGAGACTGTTGACCTGGACGAGGCTGCTGGCACCTACGTCAACAGTTTCGACCTTCCGAGCGATTGGGCATCGACCACGGTCAATGCGCAGGCTGCCTATTGGGTCCGCGCACGTGTCTCGGCCTACACGGCAGGTACAGGCCCCATCGGCCAGCGTCTGTATCTCGGCCCCGGCATCATCGGCTTCAACAAGGTCGGTGAAGTGCAGGTCGGCAGTGAGAACGAGATCGCCTACGACGGCACTGAGGTCTCGATCACCGCTGGTACGGCCAAGCTCAAGAACATCACCAACTGGGCGAGCGACTCCGACCATGCGGCCGGTGAGCCCGTCGCGGTGCAGGGCCACTGGGACGACCCAGCTGACCCGCCGACCACCGACCCGCTCAGCTCCTTCCAGGCAGCCGTCTACCTCGATGGCGTGGCCCAGGAAGTGCTGTCTGGCAGCTGGACCCTGAACAACAACCTGTTCGCGGACAAGTTCCAGTTGGGTGACCGGTTCCGCGCCGGCCTCCCCGAGCAGTTGAGGACTGTCGAAGGCGTCCTGAACGTCGAGTTCGACGATGAGATCCTGTACCACAAGTACATCAACGCGACCTCGGCCTACCTCGAGTTCCGTTCGGTGGACGAAGGTGAGGTGATCAACGGCGCCGGCAACGACGTCTACCGTCAGAAGCACGTCCTCTTCCCCAACATCGAGTTCACGGGCACCACGCCTCAGATCGGCGGCCCGGACCAGATCACTCACGACATGAACTTCACGGCTCTTGTCGATCAGGAGAATTCGATGAACGAGGTGGTCGTGATCCTCGTGAACACGGTTGCCACCATCTAGAACCCACCCCTGAGTTGGTCCGGCCCCGTCTTTCGGGGCGGGGTCGGGCTGCTCCTTCTACATGCACCAGCGTGACCGAATTGAAGTCTCAGGCATCAAGCTCCTGGGGGCCTTCGTATTTTTCTTGCCAAGTTTGGCGTGGATGTGGGTATACGATAGGTTGTGGGTAGGCTGTTTTTGGCTTGTCCGCCGCCTACAGGGCCATGGGGGCGGATACATATACAAGCTGGGGTTGAAACTCCGCAAACACGCTCATATAATCGGCCGCAACGTACTGGTGGAGGGCCTCCGGTACGCATCTAACAAAACAGAACAGGAGATCATCATGAAGGCAATCGACACCAAGACACCTCACACATTCGTGCCAAAGTGCGACCAAGGGCTGCCGCCTGAGGAGCAGACCAAGTTCATGGTCACCTACATCGACGCCTACTTCGAGGCGAAGCTCTCCGACGACGTCTACCAGGTCAAGGGCATGGGCACCGGCCGCAAGGAGACGATCAAGAGCGGCACGCAGCAGAACGAGGTGCTCAAGCGATGCCTCAAGGGGTGGGAGAACTTTGTGGGCGAGGACAGCGAGCCCGTCGAGTTCAACGCAGGCGAAAAGGATGAGGACAAGATGTCCAACATCAACAAGATCCCGCCTGCCGTCCGCAAGGAGATCGCCCAGCACATCAAGGGCGAGTCTGAGGCCGAAGAGGGGGAATAACGAGGGCGCGGGACATTGTAAGGTTCCGCCACTTCCTCGCGTCCGGTAACGACCCAGAGCACCGCCAGAAGAGCTGGTCGTGTGAGCACTGCATGGAGCAGCCGAAGCTCCAGCTGGAGCGGAGGTGTCCCTTCTTGCCTCCTGAGGAGCTGACCGATGTCGAAGAGTCGGTCAAGAAATCCAGTACAAATAAATACAAGATTCAGTTTAGTAAAAATAAGAAGGTAGCTCCTAAGAAAGAAGAGCCGGTTGAGGAAGAGAAAGAAAAGCCGATCCTCGTTGACGGGAAGCACTCTTTCTATAGCTGTCCGACTGCGCTATTCTTGAGTGAACGCGGACTCGTAACGCTCGTCGACCTGATCCAGTGGTCAGAAGACATGAGCGCACCATTGATTGACGGAGGGCTCCTCAACCACACGAAGTTCTACTTCCAGTTGAGGCAAGCCGTTGTAGGGGAACAACGTTCGATCGAAAAGGAGGAGCACGAACGGGCCAAGCAGAAAACAGATAAAAACAGCAATATAAAAACCGGTTCCAAGCCCGCCCGCGCACCAAAACGAACGCCCCGCCGCAGAAGGTGACAGTAGATGCCTGCTGAGCGGACGATTCGGTTCAATGTCGAGATCAGGCGCGTCGGTGGCGCGACCTTCCAGAAGTTGGTTGGCGAGATGCGCCAGTTCGCGAATGCGGCTGGTCGCTTTGCTTCATCGATCAATCGCCTACAAAACGTCAACGCGTCGAAAGCAGCTTTTGACAACCTGACGAAGGCCGTTGAAGGTACCCTCACCGCAATCGCCAACGTCAAGAACATCGACGTTACTCCGGCCGTCAAACAGTTCGAGATGATCCGTCGCACAGTAGGCGATACGAACGCGCAGATGCAGCTCATGAAGCAGTTGATCGATGAGGTCAACGCCATCAAGAGCCGTGTAGGAGCTGGCCGGGCAGCGACTGAAGAAGAGAACGAGGCACGCCGCGTCAAGAGGACGGCCGATGCCATGCGCCTCAAGATCAATGAGGCACGAGAGCTAGTACAAGCGGAGCTGGCTCGTTCGCGGGCGTCGAGGGGGTCGGAGTCAGCCGACGTAGCGTCTGCAAAAGCGCTCCGTGCACACGCTACGGAGCTGGAACGCGCCCGCGCCAAGGGTGTGGCTGCGGTCAAAGAGCTTGAGCGGCTGAGCCAAGAGCACGAGAAGCTTGGGGTCAACGTCACCAAGACTGCCGGCCTGTTCAATCAGGCAGCGGCCGGTCTGGACAAGGAAGCTCAGAGCGCAAGGACTGCTGCGGCTGCTATTGAGAAGAACGCCGCAGCCCAGAAGAAACAGGCCCAAGAGCAGCAGCGTGCCGCCGTGGCCACGAAATCTCTATCGGCTGGCTTCGACAACATCGTCAAGCAGCAGTTGCGTTTCTTTGCTTCGTCTATCCTGGTCTTCGGTGCAATCACCAACATCAGGCGAGCCTTCGAATCACTCCTCGAGTTGCAGGACCGGACTGCTAAGGCCTTCGCGGTCTCGCGTTCCGAAGTCATCCTCCTCGAAGAGCGTTTCAATAGTCTCCGAGAAGCCATCGTAGACTTCTCGTCGCAGACTGGCCAGAGCGTCAAAGACGTCAGTGAGATCCTGTTCCAGTTCGGTAGCGCCGGTCTCCAAGCAGAGGAGTCACTGGCCGCTCTCGAGTCAACGCTGAACTTGATCATTGCAACCGATGCTGACGTCACGTCTACGACCAAGACCGTAGCAGCCACGTACAGGCTCCTCGGCGGCAGTGTCGCTGGCACCGGCACAAAGCTGGAAGCATTCGCAAGGATCAATGACGTCCTCGCGGCCACCTATCGCAACAATCAGGTCGAGCTGAACGAACTGAACCAAGGTCTCAAGTTCGCGCTCCCTGTCGCTAAACAGCTGGGCCTGTCTCTGGAAGAGACGACCGGTATCCTGGCTACGCTGCAGAACAACTTCATCCGTGCTGGTGAAGCCGGCCGTTCAATGCGTTCCATCTTCGCTCGCATTACTTCGCAGCAGGCCGAGTTCCAGCGTGCTTTTGGTATCGCTTTCGACCCTGAGAAGCCGCTCGACTTCTTGGATCTGATCCGACAAATCAACATACGTCTCGGCAATGGTCAGCTCACGGCTAACCAGGTCGGTACAGTGTTCGAGCGCTTGGGTCTGCGTGGTGCGAACTCATTCTTGATCCTCACGCAAAAGACGGGCGACTTGAACGAGACCATCAGGAAGTTGCAAGAGGAGTCGCAGGGTGCTGCCGAAGCAATGGCAGACACGCGCGTCGATGAGCTGTCACGTCAGTTCTCAATTTTCAAGAACATCCTCCTAGAGGTTGCTCGCGAAGCCCTTCAGCCGATTGCTCTCTTTCTTGGCGCCATCATCAAGATCATGCAAGCCATGCGGGAGGCACTCAGGGATAATGCAATTGGTGATTTTCTTGCCATCGTGCTGAAACTGGCGACAGCACTTTTGGCTTTGAAAGTCGTCATGCTGGCGGTGAACTTGGTGACCGGTCTACTCGCCGGCACTACTGCTGGTGCAGCGCTCGGCATTACTGCTATGACCGGCACCACGTTGACGTTGACTGGTGCACTCGGCGGCTTGCGTTTGGCTTTGGTAGCAGTGCAGTTGCAGATGCACGCTCTGTGGTTGACGAACCCTTATCTTCTGGTCATAGGGCTTATTATTGCTGCTATTGCTGCAGCTACTGCAGCGTACTTAATCTTCAGCAAAACAGTTGCTGAAAGTGTTGAAGCGAGTCGCGAAGCCATCAAGGAGATGACTACTGAGATAAACGAGCGGCAGAAACAGATCGACTCAATCAAAAACACACGCAGAGAACTTGAACTTCTTCAACAACAAGTTGACAACGGTGCGTTGAGTACTGACGAAGCTGCTATCGCAATCGGAAACGTTGCTGGCAAGTATGGAGATCTAGCTGAGGCAGCAATAGCAGCCGGTGGTGATCTGGCTGTCTTTAATGACAAAGTTGGTGTGCAGCTTCGTATCTTAGAACAACTTCAGAAACAAGACGAACAAGAGAGAGAAAGCGAGTTCAAGAAATCTCTTGACGATGTCTTGTCTACAATTCAGCAAGCAAACAAGGACATACGTAAATTTGGTCCTGAGGTTGCTAGATTCAACAAATCGATCAGCGCTACTACAGACGTACAGCAATTGAGGGCGCTTAGATCCGCAAGTTATGAAGCCAGAGCAGCTCTAAAAGATGCAAAAGAAGAATCTTCTGAAGTATTTAAACAGTGGAAGCTGCTCATAAAAGAGTCGCCACGACTTGCAATCAAATTCTCTGAAGCTTCAAATCAAGCCAGATCGTTATTCACATCATTGGGTCTTGTCAAAGAAGAGGCTCTTACAACTGCAGATGCATTCAGTACAACCGTAAATGCCATGGAGAAGGTAAAGGCTCTACGGTTCGGGCAAGAGATTTCAGGTATTACAGTCACGATGCAATCGTTGGCAGACGCCGCTAAGAGTCTGCAGATTTTCAGTCTATTCAAATTCGACGTCATCATCGATGACACTGAGTTACAAGCACTTCGTGATTCTATAGCCAGACTCGAAGGCGACTTTGAAGACACACTCGACAAAGTCACAGGAGCTACAGCTACTTTCGCAGAAGATTTGCCAAGCCTCATCGTTAATCCGCAAGAAGTCGAGAGAGCCGGCACAATCTTCGCCAACACATTGGTCAGCAACATCCAGACCGCCGTCAACAAGAACCGCAACATTTTGCGCTCATCATTCATCAACCAGAAGGAAGCCATAGAACTGTCGCGCAGGGTGTCGTTCATTAGGCAATACGATCTTGGTTTGGTCGAAAAGACTGCTGCCACTGAAGAACAAAGAGCCCAGGCCGTTGCAGGTCTCGCGACGCTGCAAAGTACGATCATTGAGCGTCTCAGACAACAGCTGAAGCTACGTGCGAATGGTATCACTGACCAGGTAAGGCTCAATGAGATCACGAGAGAAAACGCGGCAGCGCTTGGACGCGTAGAGCAACTGTTCGGTAATATCAACGAACTCAACCACACATTGCTGTTCACACAGTTGGCAAGTGTGCAGGCTTTGTTTGACATCACGAAATTCCTTGGTGCCCTGAACAAGTCCGAGAGAATTGCGTCTGTTGCTAGCCTCAGTCGCTTGGGCAACGTCAAGAGAGAGATCAGTCTCACCAGTCAACGCAAGAATTTGATCAAAGATGAACTTGATATCCAAAAGGAAAGCCTCAAGAACATCAGCGCTTCTAGCGACACAAGCGAAAAGGCTCGTGCGGTAGCAGTTACCCAGCAGGAACAGGTAAACAACGTACTGAAGGCTGGTGCCAAACAACGCATTGACCATCTGAATGCAGAGCAAGAACTCATCAAGGCAACCATTCAGACGCTGGGAATAAATCGTCGTTCGAGTCAGCTTGGTGACAAGAGTCTCAACACTGCAAGGGCTCAGCTTGGTGTCGCCGTTGACACAGTGAACGCTTTTGAAGAAAGAAAGCGTAGAGCTGCAGAACTACACGTTGTCCTGGAAGACATCGAAATCCTCTCTCTGAGGGAAGCTCAGAACAACGAAGCGATACTCAAAGCTACTGAGAAGTTGATCGCGGCATCACGCAGTCGTTCGAATGCCATCAGAGACGCAATAGACAAGACTGAATTGCTTCAGTCTGGCAACAGCAAACTCACGGCAAACCTGCAAAAGCAGAGAAGGCTCATCGAAGAAATCGGCAGTCGCGAACAGAGAATTGCAAAAGACAAAGAAAAAGGCGTCAGGCTTGATTCACAAAGTTTCACTGTTCGTGCCAAAGCAGCAGCCGCAGAAGCAGAACTTCTCGATGACCGTAGAGAACTGCTTGAACTCAGCATCCAGGAGTCGAATGTCAGGTTCGGTATCCTGCGCACCATAGCTACAGAAGCCGCTGCTTTCTCCGGCATCACTGACAAGGCGCTGAAGATCCTTGGCATTGAGAAGACGACACAAGGAATAGAGAACAGACGTCTTGGAGTCCAACTCAAGTTCATCGCCGGCCTGACGAGATTCCTGGCGCTTCAGCGTGAGATAGATTCGCAGCGCAGGGACTCAGAAGCGCTGTCAACCGAACAGCAATTGCGTCTGACCGCTGCTGCAAAGGACCAGTATGGTTTAGCAGTTGCAATCTTCGAAGTTGAGAAGAAGAATCTCAAAGACAACTTGACAAAAGAAGTCAAGCTCAACCAGCAGCTACTCGATATCTACGAGCGTCAGTACCAGGCCATCGCTACAAACGCTAGCGAGGTGAACGACATACTGTCTGGTTTCGTCACACAACAGTTCGACACTGGACCGTTCAGTTCGCTGCTCTACTTCTCCGATGAGCTGAAGCTGACCTGGACAGAGATCTCTCGCATTGGTCCGCAAGGTGTCGCCAAAGAGTTGTTCGCTCAACTCCGCAGAGGCGAAGTAGATGTCGACAACATAGGTGGTGCGTTCGGCGATGCGCTTCGCTTGCTGAAGGAGTACAACGACCAGCAGAAGGCTTTGATCGAACTTCAGAACGACATCAAGACGGCTAGATTCGACAATGCTCTGGAGTTGATCTCTACAGCAATCGACACCGGAAATCTTGGACTTGCCAACACGCTGTACAAGCAGATGGCAGACAATGTCGAGCAGCTTGACCCGATCGAGCAGACGCTTGACCCGGGCGTTGTGTCCGGGCGACTGGCAGCTCTCAAGGTCATCGCAGAAGGCATCAAAGAGAACTTCGGTGCATCGAAAGACGAGATCACAAGAAGTGTCGAACGGCTCAGCAAAGTACAGGAGATCATCAATTCACTGAATCGACAGACCAACGAGTTCAGTAGGGCTCTAGCTGAGGGTCAGTTCACTGACGAATTTGCCAATCAGTTGACAGACAGCGTGAACAAGTTGTCGCGGATAGTTGGTCTAGAAACCGACTACGCTACTGCTTTGAAAACAGCTGCAGCCGCCATACCCGTTGAGAAGATGGCTGACCTTGAAAAGGTCACGCTTGCTACCAACGACCAGATTGAGCGTATGTCCGAATCGCTGCTTGAGGTCATAGACCCAATGCGCGACGTAGCATCTGAGCTGCGTGACATCGCCAACAAGCTGGACGGTCTTGACGGTACTGAGATCAGAGTAGTGGTTGAGGGTCTCGGCATCGTTCCTGCCGTCATCAAGAAGTACCAGACAGGTGGTATGGTTCCTGGCGTTGGCGAGGGCGACATCATTCCAGCGCTTCTCGAGCCAGGCGAGTTCGTCATACCGCGCTCTGCCGTTGAAGCATTCGGCGTCTCGTTCTTTGAGAACTTCAGGAACCCTGACGCCATTCATCGTGCACAAGCCATCAAGGGTATTCTTGGGTACAAGCACGGTGGTCCTGTTGGCTACCAGACTGGTGGATTGGCAATTTCAGGTACTAGTGAAGCCATATTGAGAGAGTCGTTGGTACCGTCGCTTCTTGATGATTTGAAAAATGGTACCTATCTTAACGTAGAAAAGCTTGGTCTTATTGAGCAAGCAATGGCTGAATTACTACGTGTCTGGAGTGGCAATGAAATACCTCCAGATTTCAAACTTAGTCAAGAAGACAAAGCACGTCTTGATGACTTGATAACAAAAAATAGCGAGGTCGCTAAAGCATTTGAACAGCTGGAATTCTTCGCGAAGGAAAGTTCTTATATTGAGACTCAAGATCCGCGCACCAAAGAACAATTTGAAGAGGACAAAAAGAGAGATACTCTACTAGCTTCCATAGCATCCAAAGTTGATTTAGCAGATGAAAAGCGACAAGAACTTTCTAAGCTGTCAATCGATGAGCTTATTAAGTTTAATACAGCGATGGAAGAACTAGTTGCGCATACAAAAGCAGACGAATCGAAAAGAGAAGCTCTTGTTGATAGAATCGTTGCCGCAGGTGGTCCCACTAGTGAGCAATATGAGAAATTCAGTACTGATTTGTTGGAAGGAATTGCAAAGGGATTTGAAAAAGAGAGAAAAGAAGAAATTGTAGCAGCCATTCCGAAAGAAGACATCGGACCAGGTAGAAGGGAAGAGTTACTCGGCCTGTCAATTGAAAGACTTGAGGATGTTGCTGCGACATTCAAAGAACTTTCTAAAATAGAGATTGCTGAAGAATCTAAAGAAATTCTGCAGCAAGATACCATCCGAATCACGTTCTCATACGAGGAAGGCTACGAAAAACTTCGTTCTGATCTGGCTAATCTGTCTCCTACAAAGGTCGAGATAGAAGCAGATGAAGATTCTGTTGCAGCTTTCATAGACAAAATAAGCAAGATCGAATCAACTGCACTTGTTGGTCTTGGAGGAACCGGCGCTGCTGCTGGTTTCCAGGCTGGCGGTACAGTCCCAGGGTCAGGCCTTGGCGACATCATCCCAGCGCTTCTCGAGCCCGGTGAGTTCGTCATCCCTCGAGGTGTTGTTGGTGCGCTGGGCACTGGCTTCTTCAATCAGTTCTTGCAGCCAGAGTTCATCCAAGAACTGGCTTCGTTGAACAGGAAGCGCGACCGCGGAGAACTTGGCTTCTTCGACTTCATCAACGCGACAGACGACGTGAGAGCCAATGTACGTGGCTTCAAGCACGGCGGACCTGTTGGCTATCGCTCTGGCGGTGTTGCCAGGTACCAATTCGGAGGTGCCGCTTCTGGTTCTGCAGTCGACTTGATTAGAGCCATCGACATCTTCAGAAACGATCTCATCTTCGAACTGCGTAGCGGTGTAATCAGGAACCTTGAGAAGCTCATCGAGATCGGTACCAAGATACTCGATGTGCGGCCAGCTAGTGCTGAAATCGAAATCAAGCCTGAAACGGTTGATACATTCGTAGACGTAGCAGATACCGGCGCAGACTTTGCCAGCGTTATGGTAGAGGCCGACAAGAACACGGAAGCCACTTCAGATTCCGTGAAGCAGCTCAATGCAGAGACGTCCAAGGGACAGAGCATAGTAGCGAAAGCTTCAGAAGAGCGAGCGAAGGCGCAAGAGACTGCAGAGAGAAACCAGAAGAAGGCCATCGAACTGCAGAAGAAGTTTGGCCTCACTGGACAGAGCGCACTCAGTGATGTGAGCGCGGCTATGAACGCTTTCAAGCGTCACGTGAGCCAGGCAAATTCTACTACGAACAAGTTTGCCTCGGACCTCCTGAATGCGTTCGGCGCCAGGTTAGTTAGGGCGATCCAAAAGATCAGCGACATCATCTCTGAGACCTTCATATCTGCGATCCCAGCAGCCTTCGATTTCTTCGTTGGCGACTTCTTGACTTCTCTTGGTGAGATAGTCTCGAAGAACGATGAGGCCGTAGACAAGATAGTCGATTCGTATCTGAAGAGCAGAGGAGACCTGGTAGAGCAGCTCAAGAGAAATGAGATCTCCTACTTCGACTACTTCAACCGTCTGGAAGATCTCAACGCTGACACGAACGCCAGCCTTGCAGAAGGCACAGAGAACGTCGCCGAAGAAATGGACAAGGTTCTCGGCGATTTCATCCAAGATTTCTTCGGGCGTTTCACTGACGTCCTGGGCGACTTGACGAATAAGTTCTTCGAGTTCACGAGTGAAGTCGGGCAGTCCATGCAGGGGCTCGCTCTGAATTTCTTCGACTTGTTCGGACAGCTCGGTGGGGCTGCAGGCCAGCTCATCGGAGGCCTCGTCGGCGGTGGGGGTGCCGTTGGCGGCGCAGCCGCTGGTGCATTCGGCGCTGGAGCTGCAGGTGGAGTGGCCGGCGGACCGGCCGGTGCAGTCGTGGGTGTGGCCGCTGGTGCCATCATCGGTGGTGTCGTTGGTGAGGCTCTGAAGAGCCTGGTGCCAATCGCCGGGGCCATCTTCGAGGCCTTCAACACCGTGGTCAACACCATCATTCAGGCCGCACTGAGCATCATCCCGGTCATCGTGCAGCTGGGTCTGATGGGCCAGGATGAGATCGAGGCCCTGGCTACTGCGATCCAGGAAGAGCTGCCGGTTGCCATCCAGCGCTTCATCGACAATTTCGCCTCCAACCTCGAGACCGTGACCGCTCTCCTGGTACAGGAACTACCTGGAATTGTTGATGATTTCATCAGAGCATTCGAGGAGGCGGTACCAGCGATCGGAGATGCCCTCATCACGCTGGGGCCGGTCTTCGTCGAGCAATTCGCCAAGTTCATCGTCGCAGCAGCAGCTACGTTACCGGCACTTTTTGACGATATCGGCGAGTCCATAGGGGCTACCCTCCAGGCGCTCCTCCAGACAGGCCTCATCGACCAGATCGGGCCGATCGTGAGCAGCCTCCTGGACGCCCTTCTGAGCGTCTTCAACAACGTGGGTATCCCGCTCGCCACAGCATTCGCCGAAGCCGCTCCAGGCGTCGTCACGGCCCTCGTAGGGGCCATCCTGGCGGCAGCCCCGGAGCTGGCTACTGCCGGCTTCGAGATCATCAGCATCGTGGCCTCAACCCTGGCAGATCCAGCCGTACTGCAGGAAATCGGTACGGCCATCATGGACAGCTTCAAGAACTTCATCGGCGGCTTCGCCGGAGGCGACCTTGAAGTGCCAGGGATCGAGAACTTGTTCGGCGTCCTGTTCGGTGCCCTGGAATCGATTTCCAGCGTGCTGCCGGTAGTCGTTGGCCTAATGACCAGCATGGCGTCAATATCAGGCTCTCTCATAACCGTCTTCGATGAGGTCGTGACAGTAGCTTTCATACCGATGTTGAACAGCGTGTTGCCACTGTTCGATACCTTCGTCCAGTTGCTGACGCTTTTCACGCCGATGGTTGCAGTGTTGGGTCAAGTTGCTACTGCGGTCGGTGGTCTCCTGAACGCGTTCTCTGGTCCGTTTGCCGAGTTCATCGCGCTCGTGCAAGGTGGCATCTTCGACCTCATATCGGAGCTAGTTGATGTCTTGTCCATGTTCAGTGGTTCAGCACAAGATGTGCTGGGTGTTTTCGTCAACGCCATAAAACAACTGACACCACTCGTCAGTGTGCTGGCTAGCGCCATCTTCGGAAGCTTGAGTGAAGTTGTAGGGGTAGTCTTTGAAATCCTCAGCGCTGCCATAACCGTTATCGGCGGCGTTGCTACGGTTGCTGTTTCGTTGATATCGGTATTCACCTCAATAATAAATATACTGGTGCAGCTAATACCGTTCTTCACAGTCCTCATCGAAGCAGTGTTGAAGCCGTTCGTCAGAATCATCACTATTCTGGTTACCATCATCAACTTAGTGGTGAAGTCGTTTTCCAAGCTCGCGTCTACGTTCTTCAGAGTGTTCGGAGGCGTGATAGACGTTATCGCGAAAGCTCTTGTCCCAGTCCTGCAAATCGTTGCAGACGTTTTGCTCCTGATGTTGCCAGTACTAGAGGCTCTTACACCGGTCATAGAGATTCTGATCACTATCGGGTTGCTTCCTCTGATCGGCGTGATTCTATTGTTGCTCGCACCTCTACTCTTACTTGTGGTTATATTTGAAGCGGTGAACTACATCATCGGACAAGCGGCTCTGTTCCTTGGTGTGATCAATGATGCCATGTTGGTGTGGACAAGATGGTTGGATCTTGCCAGCCAAGAAATACATGAGGGCGCCCGCATAATCGAGGATGCTCTCAGTACTGCAACGCATGCGGTTGAAAAGTTCCTTCTGCCATTGAGGTACTTGGAAATCGTACTCAAGGCGATCGAACACGCTCTGTGGGGCGGTAGCCTCATTCCAGCCCTCGAGGCCCTGTGGTCCGTCATCGAAACCGTCACTGGCTTCGTGAACGAGCTGGCCGCAACTCTCCAGACCGGACTCGTCACGGCTCTGTCCGCCGTGTTCCAGCTCATCTCTGACTTCCTGAACAGCATCCCAGGCTTGGAACAAGTATCAGAAGCCACGTCCAGCTTCGGTGAGGCCGCGGTCGAGACTGCTCAGAATGTCAACCAAGCAGCTGGAGACGCAGCTGGTGGCAATGTTCCGACCGTTGCCAACATCGGTGGTCAGGGTAGCGGCCTTCTGGGATTCGGCGGCGTCCTCCACGATGGCGGCATCTTTGGGAAGAGCGATGACCTGAGTCGCATACAGAACCTGCGAGCCAACGAAGGCATCGCCGTACTGCAGCACGGCGAGGGTGTTCTGACTGCGCAAGGCGTTGCAGCAGCTGGCGGACCGGCAGGTATAGCCGCTCTGAACTCAGGAGCCAATCTGTTCGGCGCACCGCAAGGTGAGGCTGGTGGCAACTATGGTTCTTCTGGTGTGACGCAAGTCGGCAATCAGAACATAACCAACGAAGAGAACTTTGACATTGAAGTGAAGTTCGAAAACTGTAGCTTCAATGGTGAAGACGTTGCCGAGGTAGTGGAAGAGAACATCGTCACGAAGCTGAGAGACAAAGACGGTGACTTCTACAACGAGATAACCAAAAAAGGTAAGAACGGGGATATCCCAGGTATAAGACGCAAATGACGATCCCAACCCCAATACTTCGTTGGCCTCTTGATGATGGCACTTGGCGTAGCGGCGGCGACAGCACGTTCGACTACGCACGCGAAACCATTACCGACGCTCAGGATGAAGGGACTCCGGCTACTGGTTCCGGAACCATGCTCAGAGCCTGCCCTGGTGCCCTGGTCCAGGGCATGCGTCCGAAAAATGGAGCGAGCGTCTGGTTGAGTTGTAGTGGCTCTCTACAGGGCTTTACGACCGAAAGTTTTTCCTACGGCTTTTATCTACGCGTAACGATGACAGATGGCGCACCGGCTACGGAAGACGTGATGGCGATGTGGCATCCCAGTACGTCTTCCGCGCGGCACTACAAAATACAAAAAATCAGCGAGACAAATCGATACAAACTTAGATTTGCATACTGGAACGGATCGACCACCACTACAGTCATTGACTCAGATTGGATTGATACTGATCGATTTGAGTGGCACTACTTTGTTCTGCGTAGGTCCACTACGTACTATACCTGGTTTATTGACGGGGTTTCTGCCGGCAACACGTCTACTGGACCAGCCACTCTGCTAGGTTCGGGCGGTAGTTTCTACATTTTCAGCGACGGGTCGTCAACCGACGCCATGACCTACGGCGCGCTGGAGATGCTTGAGGTCTGGGACGAGCCTCTTGACGCCGCCGAGGTCCAGGAGCTGGCCGATCGCGCAAAGGAGCTGGATGAGTACCAACACAGGCAGGCGGTTCCGGGCCGAGGTGCGCTGATACTATCGCGGATGGATGGGGATGGGACCGCGATTACAAATGTCGCTCCCGACAGAACCTCGCGTTCGCCGTCGGCAACCTCCATGACCACGCGTGCGGCCCCATCAAATATTCCGTGCTCCTACATGCGAGAGTTCAACGGTTCCAGCAGCTACGTCTCCTACGGGACGACGGGCGCAAACATCCAGCGACCTACAGTCATTGGATGGTGGATTGTTGACGACGACGACATTGGTGCAACCGACCAGGTCTTGGTCAGTCGCTACGACGACTCCCCCAACGAAGGTTACAAGCTCTACATCGAGAACAACACGCTCTATTGGGTCGTGGTCGAGGACACGGACCAGGAACTTGTCTGCGAATGCGATCTACTCGGCGGTGGCACGGCTGCCGGTGAGTTGGAGCATGGTCCATTTTTGATCATGGCTACGTGCAATGACTACAAAGTCAGCCTATTCGTAAACGGTCATTTGGCAGATGCGCGGGACGTGAATTCTACTCCCCTGGTGGTGGACTACGACCAAACAGATACGCCTGTAACTCTTGGTCGTGCGGCGAGATCATCGGCCGAATTCTTCGACGGTGCGGTTGCCGATTTTCTTCTCGCCGACGAACCCATACCGTGCTGGGAGCAGTGGTCGCTGTGGACGGCTTTCAAAAACCCGGCTGCCGGATTGTTGACCACGGCCACGCTCGGCAATCCGGTTGCCGTCTACAACTACAACGAGACCGGAGAAACGGCGTCGGTGGTCAAGGACAGCGTCGGCAATCATGACGGTGCGGTGACAGGTACCGTGGACCTGGTCAACGTTGCGATCTCGGACAAGGGACGAGCACACGACGGCAGCACGTCAAACTACATCACCATCTCCCATCACGCCGACTTCAGTGTCGATCAGGACTTTTCATGGGTGAGCTGGGTGCAGTTCAACGACGTCAGCACTCTGCAAACGTTGATTTCGAAAGGGGATCTGACAACGGGCCCGACAGCCTCGTTACAGCTGCAAAGCTCAAGCGACGTGGCCATGAAAATCAGTACCGACAGCTCCAACTACCTACTTGTCGTCGGCAAACCGCTTACAAACGAGCTGGTTGTGGCCGATAGGCTGTACATGATCACGGTCACGTTTTCGCAGGCCGATGGAAAAATCCGGCTCTTTTTCGATGACCACCCGGCTGTAGTGACCACGGAATCAGAAACCGGATCATATACCGGTGGCGATAATACTAAAGCCGTACAGCAGGGCGTTGCCTACGACACACCTCTTTATCCACTCGATGCCGACATGTTGGCATGGGCCTGGTACCCGAGAGTGTTAGAACCCGTCGAAGTGTTCAACCTTTATAGGGCCGCGAACCTGAAGGTGCGTGCGTAATGGCCAAACTAACGCCACCGGTTCACGAGTGGGCCTTTGACGGTTCCAGTCCTTTTGCTGACCTGGGCACATCACAATCCAAACCAGCTCTCACCTCTTACGGAACGCTGGACAACGAGCCTGGGATCTTCGCCGATGGTAAGTCGGCCGCCAACGGTACATCAGGTGCCAGTCTCGCGTCAGCCCCTTCGGAGTTTGACCCTCTGGGTCTCAACTTCACCATGCGGGCATTGGTGAGATGTGACAAGATCACGTCTTCTGGTGGGTCGTCATACTACTATATCTGGAGATATGAATATAGTCCCTTCGGCTACGCTTTTGGAATGTATTTTACATCGACTGGCGATTACGCAGGCGGTTTTGTCGTTATCGGCGGCACTATTTATTCTGTGGTTGCCGGTAGCAGTCGCTCGGTGGGCGTGGGCATGGGGTTCCTAGACGTGGTCATGGTCCGAGATCATGCACTCCTGAGCGTCTATATCAATGGCTGCCTTGTTGGTGAGAACAATACACTGCCAGCGTCCACAGACGTAGACAATCCGGGTGGTGCACCACGGATGCTTGAAGTTCCTGCTGGTACGACAGCATACTTGGGAGACGGCTGCCTGAATCTCGTGCAGCACTATGACTACAGCATGACACCGGATCAGGTCATGCGGTTGTTTAACGATCCAGAACCAGTAGTAACTGCAACGAGTCCAGAACCTAGCGCGGACCCAGATACCGAATTTTATTTCGACGTCGTTTCGGCCGCCACTGGCGTCGGCATCGACTATTCTACGTGCACTGTATATGTCTCAATTAATGGCTATGAACAACTAGCATATGACGGATCGACCGACAGTTTTATGGGTATCTACACTGGTACTAATTCACTGCGGTCTGCGATTACAAACGGTTTTCGATTTAACTTCGATACGACGCAAGATATTGGACCAAGTAAATCTGTAGTCGTCAGATTGTCGGTTGCCGATAATCGTGGCAACTGGCTCACTGACTACGAGTGGTCGTTCACTACTGCGGCTAGACTTGCGCGTTTCATACATCAGTACCAGCCTGGCATTATCAGACAGACTATGGGGCTCTGGCGCATGGACAGCCCGAACTTAGGCACTGTCTATAACGTAGAACAGATTAATGGTTCGAATCATGATTTAACTGAGGTGAATACGTCTATTATCGCTGTGTCAGACGATAAACTCGACTTCAAACGTGCTCGTAGACTTAATGGTACAAGTGCTTACATAACCATGAGCTATCTCAGCGCATTCGATATAAATCAGTTCACGATCAATATGCTGATTCGAATCAACAGCGTTACGGCCGGCGAACACGGTTTGGTAACTCGTACTAGTAATTGGGGAGGCACACCTTTAGATCAAGGGTTCGCGTGGTGGCTGGCTCGTGAGCAAAACGAACTGACAGGAGCTTGGGAAACTAGGATGTATTGGGGTGGCGGGAGACCCTATGCATCGCCGGATCAATTCCATACTGCCAGGTCTGGAGATATTTCGCATTTACTACCGTTAGGTAAATGGATTAATTTATTCGCTTGGTTTCATGGCGGGAGTAACGATCCAGATATTACACAAGGTCCTAGATTATATATCGACGGACAAGGCGTCGGAGTTGCGACATTAGTAGAAGGTTCGGCATGGACATACTGGGGTTCTGTAGATGCTGGCAGCCCTGACATCTACATAGGAAGGACTCCTGGTGGTGATTACCTACACGCCGACATTGCCGAAATCGAATGGAACAGTGAACACCTTCCATACTACACTCGCAAATATGCGATGCAAAGATCGTTTGACACCGCGCGTCTTTCAAAGAAGCCAGTTGTAGACTCTGACCATGTGGCGCTATACATTTTTGATAACGATTCCACCCCTGGCGTCTTAGGGTCTACGGTCGAAGACGAGACCGGTAACCATGACGGTGTAGTTGAGATTGCCAGTTTAGCAGTAGTCAGGAGCCCATGTCGTGCTGAGGGTACGCCGACAACAAATTATGACATTGGCCTCGCTAAAACCAGTGGCTCAAACTTCAGAAGAATAAAAGTCTCGCACCACGCAGATTTTGACGACTTAACAGATGGTTTGACAATCGAGCTAGCGATTACTCCATACGCTGGTGGCGGCGTACTCCTGAGCAAGTATGACGGTATCTTGGGGGGTATTCAGCTGGCAGTTGGCTCTTTTATTCCTGACTTGCTTTTAACCATAGAAGACAAAGCCGGGGAAACGCTAAGTCTACAGTATGATCTCAGGAACACCGGTGGTGCTGCATACGCTAACTTGTTCCGCAAACTTGCTATTGTCTATGACCCAACGACCAAACACCTTTATGTCGCCGAGGGCGGTAGCGTGTATTATGATGCTGAAGATACTAATGCCAGTTTTAATCACAATAACTACGGTTCTGGCACAGACTTGTACCTGTTTACAGACCCAGACTCTGTCGACCCTGCTGATGGTTGGAAAGGTGTCATCCACTACCTGAGCTGGGTGAAGCGTGTCAAACCCCTTAACGAGATCTTCAACGATCAGCGTGGGACAACTTTCTAATGAGTCTCGTCAACCATCTCAAACTAGATGAGACCAGCGGTAATTTCGCCGATAGCGTTGGAAGTCTTGTTGGCGTTAGAGATCCAGCTGGTTGGGTTAGCAGTGTTCCAGGATTCTTGGAGCCAGGGGACCGTTGTCCTATCTTCTCTCTGGGTGGCTCCTACGCTTCGCGCATTTTGTGCGGTGACACGATTTGGGAAGGCAGCGGAGACCAGTCTATTACTTGCTGGTTCAGGTTCTTTGGTTTGGCATCCACCAGCTATTTTTTCAACAAGCCTAGTTCTTTTTCGATGTATTTTCTTGATGCCAACAACGTAAGATTTATTGTCCTTGGCAGCTCCGGCATCAATGAAAACATTCTAATCAATGCCACGCCTTTGGAGACAGCGGGTTGGCATCATGTCGCCGTCGTCAAACGGGGTAGTGTGTACGAGGCGTGGATTGACGGCATATTGGTGTTCTCCAAGTTCGGTCCATCTTCACTGGTCTCTAATACAGAGAATTTCGCTATCGGCAATCACGGCGGTGGGAGCGCTATCACCTATGGCAATGATGTCTACACGGGTGTCAACGACTTCAAGTACTGGGACCACGCACTTTTTGAATCTGAACTTGTTGCGTTGGCATGGGGTGAAGTAGACACAACCGCTCCATATCTAGATAATTTGAATCCAGTTTCTGACGAAATTGAAGTTCCAGTTGGCGATGATATATATCTTGAGATCAAAGACGCAAGCTCTGACGTCGACAACACAACAATAGAAATATATGTTGATTTAGGTAGCGGTTATCAAAAAGCATACGATTATTCCGGAGGATTCTATCCAGGATTTGACGGGTCTTCTAGTTCGATCATAGAAGATGCGACAGGAAACAAATACTACAAAGTAACAATAGACCCAACTACGAATTTCACAGAAGGCAACTCTATAATAGTACGTGTCATTGCGGACGATTCTGAAGGCAACTCGCTCGATACTACGTATCAATTCAAAGCTGCTGACTATCCATTTATCGGTGCTTTGTCCCCGGCACCTGGTTTTGGATACGCTGACGCCAATACGCCAATAAGTTTCGTTTTGGATGACGGTACATCTGGTGTCGACAACACTACTATAGATGCATCGATCGACGGCGTTGATGCGATCATAAACGGTGTATTTCAATCTGGCTACGTCGGTTCAATCGTATCCATAAGCTCGACTGCTTATCGTATAACGATACAGCCACTTTCAAATCTTTCTGCTGGCGACAGGTCCGTATCTGTATATTGCGAAGATCAATATGCGAATCCTTTCAGTTATACGTATTCATTCACAGTAAAATACAAAGTAACCGGTAGGAAACAGTTCGTCATTGGTAAGTCGATATCTGAGATAGGTTCAGTAAGCTCATACTTCAAGCCGTCCATCGGCAACGTGCGAGCCGGCAGCAAAGGCAACACTTCGCTGAATGTAGAGAGTGATGACATCGCAGCAGTAGGAACAGACTACGAAATCAGGACAGTTACTGCTGGCAGGTTCGACACAAAACTGAATGCTGTGAGGGAAAGTGTCGAGCAGTTGGGTTCTGGCCAATTAGAATTCACAGATGAAACGACATTCAAAGGTAGCTTCACGCCGCCTGAAGTAGTGGTCGATGATGGCACGAATGTTTTCGGTATCGATAGAACCTTCAGCAAGCTGATCCATTCAACGTATGACGCCGGCTACACAGTGACAGATATATCTCTGTGTGACAGGAATGATGAGTCGCTGTTCGTCTTGTTCTTGGATTCAGACGGCACAAAAGACACACTCATTACATCTGTTCCGAAGCTGGGAAAGACAGACAGCAACCCAGTCACAAGAATTGACGTGTCTGGCATCGATCCTGATACAGCTGTAAGGATAGACGACAACAAGTATCTAATCGCACAGGCATTCGATTCAAGTCCTGAAAGAATCGAGTTCACTGTAATAGATGAGAACTGTGCCGTTCTAGAAACTTTGAACCCGTTCTATTTGCCAGAGCTTGTCAACGGAGATGGCCCAAACAATCTTGATATGTACGCCGACATGCAAGGCAACGTATACATTGTATTCGACTACAATCTCGATGGAAACGGACGCAATACAACTGTTGGCTTCTTGATCTCGAATGACAACGGCAACAATTGGCGTTGGGCGTACGAGCCAGGTACAAATACTTTCTCCAACATAGGCGACCCGCTGTCTGAGGTAGGTTTTGACCCAACGCACGTCACGTACGGTGTCGGCTATTCAAATCCGAGGATTCACTACGACACAGTAAACGACCAATTCGTTTTGACAGTACAGGGAGGCCAGACTACTGGTGCGCCGTCGATAGGTATGAGATTTGTGACATTGTATTCCGATGATTTTCTTACATGGAGAAGGTTGAACTTCCCCGTCTTCAAGGAAAATGTTGCAGAAACCGCCAATGCAGATACCTCGATTGTGTCAACGTATCCAATAAGGATGGTTAGATTCGGTGGCAAGTACTTCGGCATTCAATCGAATATAACAAGTGGTCAGTTCGCTTGTTTGTTCCAGGACGAGAATGACCTGTATGGTATGCGCCGTGGCGCGTTCTGGGTAGAAACTGTTGGTGCCTCTGGCAACGGCGCACGCATTTACAGGTCAGACGTCAAAGAAGTTGACGGCATCCTCTATCTTGCGAGTTCGTTCTACGGAGGTGGATACCTTACTGGATATGCCATTCACGTCTTGGGTTCGCCTACCAATCTACCTGACAGGACACAATACTCTTGCGCATACATAGGTACTACCGCTGATGCAGATCCGGAATATGGCTGGACAAAAAATAGCTCAGGGTCACCGACCTATGTCGTTGGAGACGATGGTCTCACAATCACTGCAGCTTCCGGTGAGACAGCTTACTATAGCCGTACTGACAAAGACGCATCAGAACACAGGTTCAAGAACAAATTCATCATCAAGCCAGTTACTGACAGCGGAGTCGCTACTAGTACTTGTCAGATGTCGCAGTATTTCATTAGGACAACAGATGCGAACTACAAGTGCAATGTCAGAGTCATTGTCGGTTCTGACGGGGTCAGGATAGTCGACCTGAACGGTGCTACCGACATAACGCACGCGACATCTATCACAGACTTTGTCGAAGTAATGTTCGCTTTCGAAGGCACAAGCGCAACCACTGGGAAGGTCAGAGTTTATCTGAACGATGGATACGCAAAGAATCAAGACGAGTGGGAGCAGATAGCTGACTTCACAGCAACTGGTGTATACAATGTGGCGAACCAATACATCTATTTTGGCTTGCCACTCACGACTACCGGTGCTTCTGTAGCAATCTGGAAGGCGTTCTACTACGCAGATTTGACAGACAACAACGACATCGCTTTCACAATTGAGGACGAACTCACTACTTATTCTTCACCAGCTGATGAAGCAGAGTTGGATCCGCTTCCTTTGAAAGAAGAAGGCGTACCACATCTGACGATCGACAATTTGATGCTGACGTGGAGAGGCACTGACGCATTCGAAGGGGACAAGTGGAATTTCTCTTCAACGACTGACTTCGGCGCCATCAACGCCATGTCAAAGGTGCCGTGCTACGTGTGGCGCTCTGGCTTTGATACGGCTTCTGGGTTGCCGGGAGCACCATCCGACCAAACAATACTTCTTGACGCAGACGATAACGAAATCGGCATGTTCGTATTCGACACCGCCATATTCTACAACACCAACACAAGGTACATAAGGCTTCAGGCCAACGACACCGACGTCTGGACATCACCTTCTGTAGATGAGACCGTCGACTTCACAAAAGAGACTGGTACGATTGACGGAGACTGGATCAGAAACGACTCTGACCTTTTGAACATACGATGCACCGACAAGGAGTGGGATCCAGGTGAGCTTGCTGGCCACTACATCATGCTCGAGGAGATATACGAGGAGCACAAGACTACACCTGCAAACGACAACCACTACCGCAATGTTGCGTTCAAGATCCTGGACAATGGATTCGACAACATCATCATCAGCACAAAGGGACTGGTCGCAGATGAACTGGGTACAGACGTGCCAGCAAACTATGACCCGATGAAGGTTCTGGACGGTGATGATTTCGTTATTTACTACAACAGGATGTCTCACAACATAGCAGACTTGAAGGCGTACAAGTACGTTCGTGTGTTGGTAACTGAGTCGGAACTGTACAGCGATTCATGGGGCGCCTCCAACCAACCAAATCTGCCGAACGAGCGCTCGTGGCAGATAGGTGAGTTTGATGTTGGCGAGAGGATAGAGCTGACTGACGACACAGATTACGGATACACTGAAGAAGACAACGCGAACGTTAACGTCACAAAAGAAGACGATGGACGTTCAACTATTGTCAGGAAAGGCCAAAGCGCAAAGAAGTTCACACTCAAGTACGGTCTCAATGAAGACCGAGACAATGAGATTCTTGACAGGTTGTTCAACTCGATCAGCGAAACAGATAACCCATTCTGGTACATCACTGACTATGATGAGAACCCTGCAGCAGTATATCTTGTGACTTCACTTACTGGACTCTCATCTAGCAGATTCTTGCCAGAGAGACAGAACGATAGTATTGTCCTGGAAGAGATAACGTGCTGATATGTCGACCGGCATAAAAATAGGCTTCTTCCACGACTACAACATTGCCTTCGGCAGTGTGCTGAGCGAGTCCGATCCTTCAGCTAAGTACAATATAGCTGTCGAAGCAATCACTACATCAAGTGGCAATTCAGCTGAGCTATCCATAGTCGGCGTTGACGACGCCAAATCTCTGGACACAACCAATGGCATGACTATCAAGTCAATCAACACTGGACCGTTGGTAGACAAACACGGTAACTACCGCCATCCAGTTGACGTCCCGGACCCATCACTTGGCGTGGCAAGGATAACGATAGAAGACCACGAAGACACGAGCGACGAGAAGTCCAGAGATGAGTACTGGGCTCAGTGTCGTTACGGAATAATCCCTGCAGCTGCAGCTGGTGCAGAGCTAGTACAGGTCGGCCATTCTGATGGCACTGTGTTGATGAGAGCGACCTCTCGCATATACAACACGACGTACAAGCGTGTCTACGTGTCCACAAGGTCAGAGAGCACGCAGGCGTGGGGTGCATACGTTACAGTAGATACTGTATCGCGCATATATAGCGGTTCAAACTATATCGAAGTCTACCCGGCATTCGTTACTATACCAAACCTCGGTACGCTGCTGTTCTATTTTGGGCTGCAAGAAGATGCGTCGACATCGGGCTACAAGAACCAATATGTCTACGTGTCAATCACAAAGGATCACGGAACCACCTGGGAGAGATACGGACAGTTCATCATTGAACCGTTCTATGGCGACGTGTCGCAGCCTCTCGATGAAACGCTTCCATATGCGTATGAGACAAGTGCAGTACTGAAGGCCACCTTCTACAACAACAAACTAGTTGTTGGGATGATGCTTCATGGAACTGAAGAAGCGATTCATACACAGACGATTGGTACTGGTACTACTAGCCTGGATACTTTCACTGATACGTTGGATATCCCTACTGGTAAATCAATCAAACCATATTCTGTAGTGGCCAAGAATGGCTCAACGATAAAGGCCACCGATGATGGGGCAGGTGTCATATCTGGTTCCAACGTCACTGGTACGGTCGATTACGATAGCGGCGACATAACAGTTGAAGAAACCGGAGCCACACCTGGCGAATGGACAACAGGTGAAGACTGCGATGTCGAATTTGAAGACGATGGCATCCACTCTTACAGAATACTGAACCTCGTCATCTCAGAGGATCTTGGCAAGAGCTGGACTACTGTCCCGCAAGAGTTTGTGTCGTCGTCAATTGAAGGGCAGATTCCCGGCGAAGCATATCTCTTTGGCGATCCGGTCATTGCGTCGGATACCTTCAGCCCCAACAGTGCGGCGTCTAACTTTGGTTTGGGATACGACCCACAGGGAGACAAGTTCGTTCTTGTTTTGAAGAGCACTGGTTCGTATCAAGAGCTGTCCAGTCGTCGTTCACAACATTACGTCAACATTTCTAAGCTCTATTTCTACTACAACGTGAAGGATGATCTACTGGATTGGGAAGCGTCAATTGTAGATACGACATCGTACAAATTGATCGACCAATTCACAAAGTCTTCTCTCGCTGAAAAGTACGAGATATTTGATTATGCTGGCGCAACAAACCCACCATCAGATTGGAATGTGTCTGGTGGCGTTTTAGAAGAACCAAGCAACATAAATGGTCCTGGTTATTTCAGTGGGCAAGCTAAAGGTGGTACGCAGATCATTTGGTTGCAAGACGACCCTACTATGAATCGTACTGTCGGCGTACGGGTCGAGCTTAATACGACAGACGTTGACGATTTTGGTATCGGGTTCTGCAGACAAGACAGCGACAATTTCTATGCTATTGATTTCGACTGTACGAACAATGCACAAGCAAGTGGCGGCACAGTTGACGTTTCTGTCAAGCGCGTACTGGCAGGAGTTGAAACTCTGATCGGTTCCACTGCCACGGTTCAGTTTGTCAAGAACACGTGGGGTACGTGCATTGTTCTGTTCAGTGGAGAAGATGAGATAAAAGTATATTTCAATGAAGATTTGATCATAACAACAAACGACAACAATCTACGTTTAGGGAAAGTGTTTCTTTTTTCCAACGGCCAGCAAACAGCGTCCTTCGACAACCTTGGTCTCATGACGGGACGCAATACTGTACAGCTTGTTGGCTCGACGCTTCCTGGTTACGATCCGCCTAGACAGATACCATACGAGGATGCGGTTAGAATCGGTTCGAACATCGACTTGACCGTTGATCAATTCAACCAAGCATGGATTTCTGCAGACGTATCTGCGTTGAGTCTTGGAAACAATTTCTTCTCTCACGGAATGGTGTTGCAAAAATACAGATTCGTGAGAGACATCGAACGTGTAGAAGGACAGTTTCTGGCAAAGGAGATACGCAAGGTTTATCTCGCAGATTACGAAGAGTACCAACAGGATGTTGGCAACGAGCTATCACTTCTTGAGTATGGGATATTCGTTACACATTATGGAGTGTCAGACCGATTCAGAACGATGTTGGACTCTCTTGTGTGGCACAAAGACGACCCGACCTTCTTTGTAAGGCGCCACAATTATGAAGGAGAATTGTTCGGTCTCATACAGAGGGACAAGTCAATAGCTCTGGTAGGTAGTGAAAGCAACAACTATTCTAACAGAACACTGTTCGCAAATTTCAATGCTTGTTGGCATGCGTTCAATTTTGATGCTAGGCCACAAACATCTGGCTTTGAAGTAGATGGCGGTTTCACGTACACAATTGTCAGCGACTACACGCTTCGGGTAACTGAAGACAACGTCGGTTACTTCATGCAGGAGTACGACTTCACTGCTGGTACAGTAAATACGAATGCATCTAGGTCTATACCTGTAAGATTCTTCGATTACAAAACCAGAGGTATGACTGCATTCTTGTCGACGAGAAGCTACCTAAGTAATCTGGCTGGCACTGCAAGAACAGTATTCGAATGCACGATGCCATACATAATCGCTGGCGGCTCTGTAACGAGCAACGAAGTAAGGTTCCGTATACGATTTGTTGAGGAAACAAGTATCGGTGCTAACGACGCCAAGATTGAAGTCGAATACTACGTACAGGGCACTGGCTGGTTGTTCGCAGACAGAATCTCAAGCATCAACCTGCAGCTATGGTGGGAATTCGCCATATTTGTCTATCCAGTAGACCTTGCACCGAACCTCAGTAACCGTCCTGAACTTTCGATATTCGGTAGACCAGAAGGTACGACAGACTGGTATGCAATATCTCAATCGCACAACCTTCAAGAGTACGCGACACCTGGCAACACACTGGGACAGGTCAAGCTTGGCTGCTTCGATGGCACTGGGGGCACACCTAGCCAACAAGAATTCAAGATGTTCGCCTATGGCGACTCATGCTTGGTCGACCCGTACTTGCACAGAGTGATCGGAGAAAGTCTGCAAAACGGTGAGCCAGTACGCACGCCTAAGGGTGTCACATACTCCTTCGGCAACGGTATCAGCTTCAAGGGCAACGAGTGGAAGCTCACCGACGAAAGCACGAGGTCGTACCCAAAAGAAAACATACTGGAGAGTCCATCTTCTCTCTGGAAATCTGTTGACGATTCAGCTGATAAAAGCATCGTCATAGATGCTGGTCACGACCTCGAATACGACACAGTCATACTGTATGGCGCAAACTGCAAGAACATCATCTTCGATGCGAACACTAGCGACAGCTGGCCATCAAGTAGTCCTCTGACGCTGGACATGACAGAGCATGACCACCTCGAGTACGAGAAGCTGACTGCATCTGACAAAACACACATCATCCATTTCACTGGGTTGGTGCCAGATTTTGTTCAGGACGGCCTGAAGGGTCGTGCCTTCATCAGTGAGACCAATTCTGTTGGCAGCTATCGCGTTGTATCGAACGACAGAAGATACATCGTGTACGAGAGAAGCGCGGACGCTGTGACGATACCGCAAACGTCATCTGACTTCATAGACGTACTGTCTGACAGAATCGCGATCAGATTCAGCACGAAGCGCAGACATCGTTACTTCCGTCTGACCTTTGACAAAGGCTCGTTCACGTATCCTACTCCAGAAGGCTACTTCCAACTTGGCAGTCTTGGAATAGGAATGTTCGACGAGTTCCAATGGAATCCAGAGTATCCAGAGGAAAAAGAGAGAACAAGGAACAGCTCTATAGTGAGGCTGGACGGCGGCGCAATAAAGACCAAGAAGAGAGGGCCCACGACTCTGAAGCGCACGTTGAATTTCAACGCAATCGACATGAACGTTGCTGGCTTCAAAGACCAAATCTACAACATGTGGAAGCATGCTAGAGGCAAGACAGTATACTACGTTCCGAATATTGAAGAGTTCAATGGTTCGGGGTATACGTACACGTTCGATGTCGTCGCGTGCCGTGAACAGCCGTCAATCGGAGTGCCAAAGAATGGTGGCTACTTGACTAGCATCTCCCTGACGTTCGAGGAAGATCCGACATGACAAAGGATTATGGAGACGTCAGAGTACTGCTGAACATCGACCTCACCGACAGAAGCTACAGGTATTCTGATAGAGCAGGTCTGGCACACAAGTTCTCTACATCAACTGACGGCAGAGTGATCGTAGAAGACGACGTCGTGCTGTACAAGGGTGCGATAGTAAACAGGAACAGCATCAGCAATTCAATCAGTGTGAAGGGCAACAGGCCCAGTGTCGGTAACGTAAATATCGAACTGTTCAATGAAGACGATCTGCATCTAGGCAACTCTCCAGTCGCTCTTGAGTCTGGTATAGCTTCTCTATACCTTGTCAGGGGCAACATGTATGACGAGGTGCTTGCTTCTATCACGGGCCGCATCGACGGTTTGAAGTGGGATTGGTCAAAGATCTCGTTCAGAATTCTTACTGAAGATGAGAACACGTTCCGCAACGTGCCAACAATCATTTTCAACGAGCGCACATTCCAGACGAGGGTGATGCTTGGTAACCCAGAGATCACGCCGTCTAGTTCTATGTCGATGCGCCTCGTAGCATGGAATCACGTGGCTACTCTCGATAGCCAGTATGCTAAATATGTGAACCACCCAGCACTGGCTGGCCACACTGACGACTATTGGGTCGGTGCAAGAGTCGATGTAGTTGACGCAGAAGGAGAGCTTGCAGACCCTGAAAGTGACAACTTCGCCATTGGCGAGTTTGCTATAGCAGTCGATTCTGAAGACGACTGGGTTCGTCTTCCAACCGTGCTGGACAGATACTTCCTCTACACGATGATAGATGACAACCTCAGACTCAACACTGCCCCTGTTAGTGCGCCGTATGAGATGAGAGATGTCATCAACAACACGATGAAGAATGTCATCAACAGTGCGACGGTAGACTTGCAAGATGGTGGGTTCGAGATACCAATAGCAACATCTCCATGGTTCTACTCGACATGGAGCTGGGACAGCGTCAACAAGAGAGCTTTTACTAGCGGTACTGGTACTAGCTTCTTGAGACAGAATGTCTCCACCAATCCAGCGTTCAACATGGTCGTTGGAGTAAAGTACAAGCTGAAGTTCGAGGTCGTGTCGTTTTCAAGCACGTCAGGAACCTCGTTCTTGAGGGTATCGCTCGGTGCAGGTACCAACTCAGGAACCGACATCAATGCTGCTGGCTGGTACGAGCTGGAGCTGGAAGGTGGAACCGGTCCAGAGGTTGGTTTCTACGATTCAGTTGGCGACATAAGTTGTGCCATCGACAACGTGTCCATCGAACCGCGTAGCTCCGCTACTCTCATGGTGACAAGGCGTCCGGCTCCTGAGAATGCAGACAGTATTGGCAGGCCGCTCCCAATCGTGTACGGCGCTGTCGATAAAATGTGGGCGGTGTGGGCTATCTCATCGAAGAGTACTCGGCAGAACTCACTGTCAGCCGGTGACGACGTTTACGTCATCGCAGGCCACAAGATATACGACAAGTCTCCCAGCGAGATACTCGTATATTACGGACTTGATGAGAACGCCAACAGCATGCTGGTGAAACCTGGCATCATAGACTATGTCCCAAACCCGCTGCCAAAAAGCATCTCAGAGATAGACCGTTGGCATGAATCAGGATACGACCTACGTGACCCTGCTGACCCAACCAAGAACACTACGCCTCTGCACAAGCTTGTCGAGATCACTACCAACGACGGCGAAGTCGTTACTGCGGTGAAGCTACGCGGTGACGAATATGATGGGTGGTTCACAACCAACGACGGCGACATGCCGATAATCAATGGAAAGCCACAGTTCCCGATCAGGTATGGACTCGGCAGCAGCAAGGTGTATGTGTCGTTCAGAGGACACTACGACATCGATGGTTCAATAACAGGGACGCCAGAAGGGCTGATAGAGCACCCGATAGACATCATCAAGCACTTCTTGCTTAACTACACGAACATCGATGGCGACACTACCAAGATAGATGACCAGTCGTTCGCTGATGCGAAGTCTAGACTGCAGGATTGGAAGCTTGGTGTCGCGATAACAGACGTCGTCAATGGCGAAGAAATCATAGAGAGGATCGCCAAACAGTCGAAGAGCACTTGGTTGTGGAAAGACGGCAAAATCCACATGAAAGTATTCGACCTGGACAACAAGACTCCATCATTCAAGCTGGAAGAAAAGAAGCACTTCACTGGCAAACAGTCCTGGAGTAGACCGCCACTGTCTGAGGTGTACAACGACTTTACTTTCAAGTACGCCTACAACGGCATCACAGACAAATATGATGGCGTCATCAGGCGCAACAAGAGCAACGACCAGCCGTGCAGAGACAGCTACGCCGTCTACAACACTGTCAGGTCGTACGAAGAGATTCTTCTTCCTGATGTAGTTGACTCGTTCACAGCGAACAAGATAGCCGACCATTACGTGGCTATGCTGGCTCTCGCTAGAACCACCTTCAAGACTGGCTTGAGACTTGACGAAGATACGTACGGGCTCGCACCTGGCGATGTGGTAGATGTAACGTTGTCAGACGGCACAGAGACCACGTATCTGACTCTGTCGATAGCAGCCGACAGGCAGAAATTGCAATCAGTCTTTCTTGAGCTGATTTGATCCACAACAGGAGGGTAAGATGAAGAAGTTCACGATGTACATGTGCGTCCTGATGGTCGCATTATCCATGGCCTGCTGCACGAAGAAGGCAAAGCCACCAGAGAAGCCGTCCGAGGCTGCCGAACCCGCACTACCGGAAGATGCTGGTGCAGTCGAGGACGCAACAACAAAGGTCAAGGTGACGGTCGAGGTGAAGAAGGAAGAAAAGGTCGAGGAAAAGACCAAGTAGCTACTGGAACCTGTCCCACGGTTGACGCGCTTCGCTTCCCTCGTCATGCGCGAAGTCAGCACCCTCGAACTTCCAGGTCAATGCGTTGATCATTTCGTAGCGTAGTGCTGTCCTGTTAGGGGGAGCCTTCCATGTGACGTGGATCTGCCACTGGTTCTCAGTGATGCCCTCGAGCAGTCTGCCAGTTGACGGGTCGGTGACACCACCATTCGCACCCTTCGGTGGGTACAGGTGGATCGACATCTCGGCGACATGTTCTTTGGCTTTGTTGATGTCCAGCAACTGCGCATTGTGAAGACCTCTGAGTAGGTCTTCGATCTGACTTTCAATCTCGCCTGCGTAAGGGCTAATGCCATCATGCAAATAGATGGCAGTCCCGTAGGACAGTTGCATCGCAGGACGACCATTTAGGTACGCCCTGTACATCAGGATGCCGATGCCAAGGATAGAACAGAGGAAGAAGAGACCTGCGACGATGAATGCTGTCACTGTTCACCTACCGTATCTAGCATGGCTTGCACTTGCCTGATCAGCTCAGACCTTGCTTCTATAATACCCGCCAGCCTCACTACTCTTGCTAGAAAATGGCTACTCAAACATGTCGGAGATGGCAGTTGCCACTTGGTCGTCCTTGTCTTCCAAGTGTTGACAGTCGCCGCAGATGCCGTACCAGTACTCGGTGTTGGGCGGATCAGATTCGGTGTGTTTTCCAATGGCGCCGATCGTGTAATTGCAAAGCAAACAGCGATCAACGGTGTTGATTGCTTCATCTATGGAAACATCGGTTGCTTCGATAGCTTTTGTACCCATTTCAACTCTCCTCTCCAGCCTGCATTAGGATACTCTCGAGCTACCATATCTTCGCTAAAAAGTGACTACAAGTGATCGCTGGTGATCGGTTGGCAATTCTATGCATATAGATTTATCTGACTGAAAAATTGACATGGTTTGTGCATAGATTAGGTACCTATAATTGAACATATCTACCTAGTTTTCAGTATCTGCATGAAATCTAGTTTTTAATGTGCAAAAATAGGCAAGCGTCGTCGGTGCCTATAGGTACCTACACGCGATTTTTTGGCCATAATTCGATTTCTCTTGCTTACTACGTAAACAATCCGTTGGCGTAATTAGGCAAACGCGTAAATGGTCGCCATCACTGAGCCACGAAGAAAGATCATTTTACCGTTGACAGATTTTCCAAAACCCCCCCGTATACCCCCCCACGGGGGGTGACGGTTCCCGTTGGGCCCACACAGAACCACCACCAGACTTCGACCAGCACTACATCGAGAAAGAAATCGGCGGCGCGACAGCGACGCCTGACCGACCCCGCAGGCAGCGAACCTTGTGAGCGCCGAGGGGGCGGGAGGTGAGGCCGGTGTAGGCACGACGGCCATCACCTATTTCGACCAAGATGGTCTCGAGTATCGCCCGACGGGCCTCAATGGAGTGGTGCGTCCTCCCAAAAGGCCATGCGCCTCTCGAGTTCCTGAAGCCTTCTCCAAATTCTTCGCTCCAGCGCCAAGACAATACGCGCCCGCGTTACCGACAATGGAGTACTGTAACTGAAAAAGGTCAGCGAAAGGTACTGGTTGCCGAGGTATATAGTGGGGCGAGGTGGGTTTGAGCACGTACACGATCGAGGTCGGTGCCGCGCGCAGCCGGGTAGTTGAGAAGCTGCCCAGGGTCGTCCACAAGGCCGTGGACAAGGTCACCTCGTACCCGGTGAAGGGCGCCTGGCACATGGGGCTCCACCCGGGCATCGACAGGGTCTGCCTGTTCACGAAGGGGCGCCAGAGCTTCCCCAGCGGCCTCTTGACACGCATCCTCGAAGTGTTCGAGGAGTACGGCTGCAAGGCCAACGTCAAGGACAGGAGAGAGACCGCGGTCATCTCTGACGTGCAGGTTCTCGAGCGCTTGAAGGCCCTCCCGATCCAGCTCCGCTACTATCAGGTGGATGGCGTCATTGCCGGCGTCGCCAACCCCTACGGCCTCTTCTGGTGGCCGACGGGGAGCGGTAAGACCACGCTCATCTCTGCCCTCATCCTCTGCTACGACCTGCCGACCCTGGTCCTGACCCACCGCAAGGAGCTGATGTACCAGCTGCAGCGCGGCATCTCGGGGATGACGGGTGAGGAGGTGGGCATCATCGGTGACGGCCACTGGAAGCCGGCGAAGTGGACCGTGGGCATCGTCAGCAGCCTCATCCGCAAGGACGAGCTGCTGGCAGAAAGAGCTGAAAGGTTTTTAGGCAATATTAGGTACCTAATGTGCGATGAAGTGCACCATTTGGCAGCCACCACGTGGGTGAAGATTGCCAAGGCGTGCGCCCAGACTCAGGCCAGACACGGCTTCAGCGGCACCTGCTTCCGCACCGACAACGCTGACCTGCACCTCCTCGCGCACACCGGCGACGTGATCAGCCACTTCACTACCACGTACATGATCGAGCAGGGCTGGCTGTCGAGGCCCCTCATCTACATGCCGCAGATGGACTCCCTGGACCGGGTCAAGTCCGACCACTGGGGCACTGTCGAGCGCGTGCTGGTGACTGAGAACTCCCTGCGCAACACCAAGGGCTGCAGCTTCATCGCCACCCAGTACGAGAAGGGCGAGCAAGTGCTGGCGATGGTGCGGCTGGTGAAGCACGGGCGCCTGATACGACAGATGCTGTCGCGTGACTACGGAGTCGACAACAAGGACATGCGGTACATGACCGGCTCCGAGCCAACGAGTGCTCGTGAGAAGGCGCTCGAGGACTTCCGCGTCGGCAACTTCCCGATTTTGATCGGTACCTCCATCTACAACGAGGGTGTAGACTTGCCTCGCGTGTGCGCGGCGATCAACTTCGCCGGGGGCGACAGCGACATCGCAACCACGCAGAGACTCGGGAGGGTGCTCAGGAAGATACCGCCTGACGGTCAGTCAGACGTTGACCCGCATGTTGAGCAGCGGGTGAAGTACATGGACTTCTTCGACACGACACACAAATGGCTGAGGAGGCACAGCAGACACAGAAGAAGTGTATATGAGGGTGAGAAAGCCTTCATCTTGAAACAGGAGTACGAGAGTGACGACGCATAAAGTTGCCAAGATCGACATAAAGAAGTCGACTACTCGTGCCGGTTGTGTAGACCTCGGCAAGATTAGGGAACTGCGTGCAAATCGCAAGAAGAAGCGCAGCGACGGCATCAAGAAGATCAACGAGCAGAAGAACCTCATCGTCTCCCTGTTTCAGAAGGCGTACGAAGAGATTGTCGGCGGAACCTTCCAGTTGAGGAACAGGACTTCGTTCAGCAGCTGGAAGGACAAGAACGGCACCGTCTACAAAAAGAAACACGCCACTGACAAACAGAGGCTGTGGGACGCGTATAGGTATGCTACGGACCACAACGGCGCTGAGCTAGAGAACATGGGAGCCTACTTCCATCACGCCGTGGAAGAGGCGCAGCGAAGGTACAAGGTGAAGTCGCCTCGGCAGATCTTCGGGTACGTCGTGAACCAGGGCGTCATCGAGTCGTGGTTCATGGACAAGAGCAGGAAGAGAGTGCTGGCGAAAGAGAACGAACAGATCGAAGCGCGGGCAGAGGAGCATGCTAAGCTTTTCGACCGGTGACGAACAGCGCACGCTCGCTATCGAGCACATGGCGTTGGACTACAGGCAGAAGATCGTTGGGCGCTGCAAGAGGTGTGGCGGCACTGGCCGTACCTTGACGTCGTACGATGACGACGCCCTCTCAGTGGAGACCGTCGACTGTCGCTGCATGCGGCTGTTCAAACGATACCTCGAGATGATGATCGCCGGTGTCCCGCTGGCTCTCATCGAGGACGTCACCAGGCAGAAGCTGATCGAGCGCAAGGTAGTCGAGATAGACCTCGCGACTGGCGACAAGATGCCGCCGGTCGACTTCATTGCTGAGCACGTCAGGCCATACGTCAAGAAGAAGCACACGGTGTTGTCGCGCGGGTACAGCTACCTGTTCATCGGCACCAACAGCACTGGCAAGACGTACGCCGCCTGCAAGATCCTTGACTACTATCTGAGGGCTGGTCACACGGGGCACTACATCAAGTTCCGCGCCCTCATGAAGTTGATCAACAAGTCCATCACCGAGAAGGGTCCAGAGAGGAAGAAGTGGGAGGCGCTCTGCAACGAAGTGCGCGGGGTAGACCTGCTCATCATCGATGAGCTTGGCAAAGAGACTGGCTCGAGGGACCACATCGCAGGCGAGATCGAGGAGATCTTGAAGGACAGAGACGCTGCGAGGATGCCGGTCATCACCATCAGCAACATCGATTATGACGACATCGTGGAGACGTATACACGAAACATCGTTGGCGCCTTCATGAGGAACTACCGCGCGCTCATCTTCGACCCGAAGAACGACATGCGGAAGAACGCTCGGGAGCAATGGTACAAGTAGATGGCTGACCTTGCTGCAGAACGGGAGATCATACTCGGTGTCCTGCATAGCCAGGAATTCCTGGAGAAGGCCGTCGAGAGCGGCCTGCACGGCAAGGACTTCGACAAGCCCATCTTCTCCTGGATCTATCGGAAGGCCTACGCATACTTCAGGCACCCAGAATACGGTGGGCGCGCACCCAGCAAGAAGATTCTTCTCAGGATCCTGTCCAACGACAAGTATGTCGACGATGAAACAGCCACCAGATACGCAAGGCTGATCAAGGCGCTCTACAAGAGGAAGCCGGACAACCTAGACTTCTGGTTCAGTGAGCTGAACAAGTTCACCGCGACTTCCAAGTTCATCTCGCACCTGGCAACAGCAGCTGAAGCGGTCGAGGGTCACCACAACATAGACTCGGTGGTCGACACCCTGGCCAACAACCTGCAGCGTCTCCAGACCAAGAAAGAAGCTGAGTGGGAGGAGAGCGACTACCTGGATGGCTTCGAAGAGAGGCAGCGCGTCAGGAAAGAGGAAGCCGAGAATCCACAGAGCACGCTCAAGCTGAAGTTTGGGATCAAGGAGCTTGACCGCCAGATACCTCGTGGTGTGACGCCAGGGATGGCGGTCTCCATGAGCGCGAAGACAGGCGTCGGGAAGTCGATCAGCTGCGTGCACGTCGGCAAGCAGGCGCTCTGGCAAGACCTGAACGTCACTCACATCATCACAGAGAACGCGCTGGCACAGATTGAAGGCCGCTACGATGCCAGTTTCACCGGCGTCATGTACGACATGATGCAGATGTACAACTACGGCGGCAAGAACAAGCGCTTCCTGATACAGGCAGAGCGCAACTTCCACATGCTGCGCAACGCAGTGAAGACACGCCTGAAGATCTTCAAGTGCACCCCGAACAAGACCAACGTCGCCACCCTGGAGCGCATCCTCGACCACCTCGAGAAGGATGAGGGCCACGAGACCCATGTCCTCTTGGTTGACTCTCCAGAGCTGATGATTCCTGTCTCGAGGTTCCAGGAGTACAGGTTGCAGAAGGCAGCGGTCTACTGGGAGCTGAAGTCGCTGCTCCTCGAGCGCAAGATGATCGGGTTCGTCACGAGTCAGCTGAAGGCCTCGACAGACGACCACCCGACACCTGAGGACATGAGCGAGGCGTACGATAAGGCACGTCTCCTCGACCTGATGTTGGTGCTCGTGAGGACGACGAAGCAGAGGCTGACCGGTGAAGCTAGCCTCTCCATCGTCAAGGCCAGAGACAGCAACATGGACGGGATGCCTATCACATTGAGGCCAGACTTCAGCAGGATGTTGTTCGATGTCCGCTAGCGGTAAGAAACTTTCGTCGGTGCGACCTCGTGCTGTCTTGACGTGGCTGGAGCGTGAGTTCGCTGCCACCAACGTAGGCTACAGCAGAGAAGAGTACGTCTTCCCGTGCCCGTTCTGTGACCCGCAGAAGAAGCACAAGGATGGCTACATCTTCAACATCGACAAGAAGGTCGGCAACTGCTGGCGTGGCCACAGCCCCAAGTGCGACAAGGGGCACAACATCTTCGTCCTGGTCGGTCTCTACTATGGCATCGATGAAGAGAGAGCCGAGAGCTACGTCGAGAACAACTTCTCAGACAACGACACCCTGAAACACGTCAAGAGGCTGCTCCAGCAGACCGAGCCGATTCGCACCTTCGATACTGACGTTGAGACCGTCAGCATAGACATGCCAGAGGAGGCCGAACCAATTCGCAGGGACGGTGACCCGGACGTGGTGAACGCCTACAAGTGGCTCACCATCGTGCGCCGGATGCCGGAGTCGGTAATCGAGTCTCTGGGGCCAAAATATATGGGCAAGAAGGTAGGTGGTAGATGGGTGAGATATAGGGATCGCGTGTTCTTCCCGGTCACGTCGATCGGCAGCCGAGCGTGGCTGGCGTACAGGGTCGGTGGAGACCCCACTGGGAAGCGCCCGAAGACCCTCAACCCACCTGGCAAGGCGCTGAGTAAGATGCTGTTTTTGTACGACTATTACGTCGGCAGCAAGAAACCGATGCTCATCACGGAGGGTATCTTTGATGCTCTCCGGCTCTTCCTATATGGTGCCAACGCTACCTGCGTCTTCGGTACGAATCTGAGCGACGAACAGCTCGCTTTGCTCAACGATTCCGGCTGCGAAGAGGCTGTCATCTGCCTTGACTCTGGGACGGAGGACCGCGTTTCGAAGATGGCGAAGCGGCTGCAGCAGGGCTTCCTCGGTGCCGTCAAGGTCATGTCTCTCGAGGAATTCGAGGACAAGGATCCTGACGAGCTGACCTTTGATGAGTACGAGCGTCTCTATGACGCCCGCAGACCATACAAAAGATCACGAACGGCTCTCTCTGACATCCGGCTCAGACTCGAGCACGCGAAGGGGTAAACAATGGGTGGCAAGAAGAAGACTGAGAAGAAAGAGGCGAAGGCTGACGTCCAGACACCGGAGGAGTCGCTTGCTAACCCCAACGACTGCTACGGGAAGTACTACAGCCCGAACGCCCCTGAGTGTCAGGCGGATCGCTGCGGATGGGTGATAGACTGTCCCATCGAGATGGAGCGGCTCCGCAAGGAGAAGGCAGGCGAGGTCGAGGAGCCGGCGCCGGCCCCGGAGCCTGAGGAGCCAAAGAAGCTGGAGGACCACCCCGAGACTGGCACGAAGTGTTCAGACTGTGGGGAGCCCCAGTACGAGACAGAGAGCGGCCCCGTCTGCAAGAACGGCCATGGTGGGGCGTCCTCAGAGGACGGCGATGACCTCGGAGAGCTGGACGGGGAAGAACTCGGCGAAGACGAGCTGGGTGACGACCTCGACCTCGATGACCTGGACACCGGCGACGCTGACGCAGACGCCGATCCTGAGGTCGATGGTGGAGGGGATGCCGCTGCCGACGATGCCGATGAGCTGGGTGCCGCCGACGACGAGCTGGGCGACGAGCTGGGCGACGACTTGGACAGCGAACTGGACGACCTGACCGACGAAGAGCTGGCAGAGCTGGAAGATGACAGCTTGGACGATCCAGCCAGTGATGCCGGCGACGATGGTCTGGGCGACGAACTCGGCGATGATGAGCTGGGCGACGAGCTTGGCGAAGACGAGCTGGGTGACGACGAGCTTGGCGATGAGCTTGGCGACGGCGAACCCGCATCAGACGCCGATGAGACACCCGCAGATGAAGGCGCCGACGACGGTGACCTGACCGATGAGGAGCTGCTGGCGTCCCTCAGCGATGAGGAGCTGGCGGAACTCGAAGATGACGGCGAGCCTGCAGCCGAGGAGGCAGGCGATGGGGCGGACGCCGAGGCAACTTCAGAGGATGACGGCGATCCAGATGGTCTGGACGACCTCGACCTGGATGACCTCGACGACCTGACCGACGAAGAACTGGACGCACTCGATGACGACGACGATCCAGATGATCTCGACCTGGACGACCTCGATGATGACGACCTGGGAGAGCTAGAGCTGGACGACGACGAGCTGGGCGAGCTTGATGACTGAACGCAAGAAGAGAAAGACGAGGAGCGACAAAACCCAGAGGTACGGAAAAACGGTCATACCGAAAGGGTTCAAGCTCCTCGTCGTGTTGCTCGAGAAAATCACTGAGGTGAACCACAAGGAAACTGTGAGCGTCTTCAGTGATCATCTCGGTCCATTGGTTTCGATCACGAGGCAGGGCTCTAGCAACAAGCTCCTGTCTCTGGTCCTGAACAAGAGCAGGGGGTGGAAGCCTCAAACGAGTACCGAAGGCATCGAAGTGGCAAAGTGGCACACCGGTGACGTTCGCGTGCTGATACCGAACAACACAGATGCCATGAAGAGAGCAGCTGCCCTGTGTCAGGAGTGGATGTTCGCGAAGAGAACGCACGTTCCAGACCGAACCGTGAAGGGCAAAGAGAAGAAGTAGTGGGAGAGTTCGCCCATCTACATGTGCACACCGAATACTCCATCCTCAAGGGGGTCGGAGAGGTCTCGCGGTGGTACGAGGTGGCGACGGAACGCTCGATCACTTCCATTGCGATCACGGAAGACGGCAACATGGCTTCGGCCATGGCGTCGTACATGGCTGCCAAGGACAACGACGACAAGGTCAAGTGCATCTTCGGTACTCAGATTGATGTCGTGGACGACGTCTCAACGGACATCCGCGGCGAACCAATCGTACTGCTGGCGCAGACAGAGCGCGGCTACAAGAACCTGCTCTACCTGCACAAGTATGGTTGGTCGAAGGGGCTCAACACAAAGTTTGGGCGCCCCAGGGTCAGTTGGCCAGCCCTGAAGAAGTGGAACGCCGACGTCTACGCGCTCACTGGTTCACTCACCGGCCCCATTGCAGTGTCATCTGAGGCCGGCTACGTCCCGGCGCTGAAGGTGGCCAAGAGGCTGCACAAGATCTACGGTGACAACCTCAGGTTCGAGGTGCAGTTATCAGACGATCCCAGACAGCCGGCGTATAACAGAGTCCTGTTGCGCCTGTCGAAACAGCTGGGCGTCAAGTGTGTCTTGACTAGCGACTGCCACTACCACAGTCCGAACCGAGCGAAGCTTGCAGACGTGCTGCCCAAGATAGCTCCCGGTGGCCACAAGAGGGTAGACCTACAGCCAGTTGATAGGACGAAGTGGCTGATGGGTATCGAAGACCTCGAGCGTCAGCGAGCCAGCAAGCACTCGTACGTCACGCAGCTCATGTTCGATGAGCTAGTCCACAACACCTTGGAGTGCGCAGCCAACTGCAATGTTGAGCTGGAGATAGGCAAGCACAGCCTGCCAGTGTACGACCGAACGTCTCACGAGCTGAACACCGACGACATGAAAAACAACGCGGACCTGTTCCTGGCGATTGCCAAGGAAGGTTTCCGCGAGCGCATCGGGAGGAACAAGAAGAAGAGGAAGCGCATCGACGAGTACCGCAAGCGTTTCAAGTACGAATATGGCGTCATCAAGAAAGCCAACTTCATCGACTACTTCCTCATCGTTGAAGACATCATTCGGTGGTGCCGCAACAATGACATCGCAGTCGGTGCGGCCAGAGGTAGTGTTGCTGGTTCTCTGGTCGCCTACTGCATGAAGATCACCGACATCGATCCGTTCGAGTTCGACTTGATGTTCGAGCGCTTTTTGAACCCTACTCGTATCTCTGGCGAGCGCGCCAAGAGTGCCGACGCTCTCCCAGACATTGACCTAGACTTCGAGAAGGTGCGGCGTCCTGACGTCAAGCAGTACTTGGTGGACAAGTATGGAGCCGATAGGGTCTGCACCATCACCACCTATCAGACGATGAAGCTGAAGAGCTTGATACGCGACCTGCATCGAGCCTTCGGCGGCGATCTACCGGTTGATGAAGACAGCGTGGCGTTGTTCGACATCAGGAAATTGAACAAGCTTTGTTCGTCGCTGGAAGACGAGAAGATAGAAGATCTCAAACAAGCGAAGAAGAAGTCGAAGCTGTTCAAGAGTTTCTATGCTGACTACCCGTACTTTGTAGACTACTACTGCGAAGGTCTTGAGGACCAAGTCAAGGCCCCATCACGCCACGCCGCAGCAGTTCTCATCACACCCACGAAGCTGACTGACTGGGTGCCTATCAGGTCGCAGAACGTCCAGGACGAGGGGCGTGTCACCGTCACGCAGTGGGAGGACATCTACTGTGAGCGTCGTGGCTTGTTGAAGCTGGACGTCCTTGGCATCAAGACCTTGAACGTCTTCAAGACCTGCGCGCGGCTCGTAGAAGAGAGGCATGACAAACAGATCGTGCTGGCGACTGACAAGATCAACCTGCATGAACACGAGGTGCTGGCTGAATTCAATAAGGGCGCCACAGAGGGCGTTTTCCAGTTCAACAGTAGGCTCCAGAGTTCATTCCTCTCACGCCTTGACCACGTAGTGCTTGAGGACCTGATTACGGCGAACGCCGTGTTGCGTCCTGGTCCGATGGATGCCGATGCCCACAACAAGTTCATCGATCTGAAGGCAGGTAATATGACGCCTGAGTACGACCATGCGATGCTCGAGGAGTATCTGCACAGGACGTACGGCCTCTACATCTACCAGGAAGACGTCATGCGCACAGCGAACGTCCTCGGGCAGCTCAGCCTGTCTGAGGCCGACGTCATGCGCACTGCCATGAAGAAGCACGACAAGGCCATGATGGACGAGTTCCGCGCCAAGTTCATAGACGGCGCAGTGAAGAACGGCCTCGATGCCATGCGTGCGATAGGCGTGTGGGAGAAGCTGCTGGCGTTCTTCGCTTACGGTTTCAATAGGTGCCTTGTAGGCGACACGTTGGTGCTCACTGCTTCTGGCGAGTACGTCAGGATCAGCACCTTATACAAGCGACACTGCGCCGGAGCGGAGATTTGGCTCAAGAGCTGGGACAAGGAAAGCGGCACAGTCGTCGACCACAAGGTCGGTGCAGTCTACAAGAACGGGAAGAGGAACGTTGCCAGGTTGTCGTTGAGGTCTGGCAACTCTGTGACGCTGACGTCGAGACATGGCGTTGCGACCAAGAGAGGCTTCAGGATCGCCAAGGATCTGCGTGCTGATGACGATATCCTGTTTCTGCCAGACGGTAGTGACAGTCTCGATGCCAGCGTCATGAAGCTCGACAGGTGTCACTACGATGACAACGTCCCGGTGACCACCTACGACATCTCCATGGCAGGAGAGCCAAGAAACTACTTCGCCAACGGCTTCCTAGTCCACAACTCGCACAGTGCCAGCTATGCAGTGACTGGCTACTACTGCCAGTGGCTGAAGGTGCATTACCCGCTCGAGTTCTGGGCGGCTACCCTTGAACATGCTCACGTTGATGAGAAGAAGAACGAGAACATTTGGACGTTCAGGAAACACATCCAGCAGATCGGTATCGAGTTCGAGCCACCTGCAGCTACCAGACCTACAGCAGAGTTCAGCATCGAGGGCGATAGGATCGCGTGGCCCGTGAAGGCCATCAAAGGTATCGGTGTCAAGACAGCTGACGCGATAGCGACGTCATGCAAGGAGTCGAGCCCGAAGACGCTGCGCGAGTTCTTCGACTGCGTGCCGAAACGCAACGTGAACAAGAAAGCCTTCGACCTCATGATAGCTGCCGGCGCCATGGACTGCTTTGGCAAACCACACGAAGTTGCCGAGGAGTACTACCGCAGCTTGCGGAAGGACAAGGAAGTCCCTGAGAAGTTCAGAGAGTCTCCGAGCAATACGGAGCACTGGACGATGATGAAGGAGGCGGCGCTTGGCTATATGAGCGAGCCCCTCAGGGTCAGGTATTCGAGCTGGTTCCACGAGCAGGTCTCGAGTATGGCTGCCGTGGCACGTGCCCCTGACGGTGAGGTCATGATAGCCGGCGGCATGGTGCGGAGGGTCCATCCCCACCCAGGCCGGAACGGCGGCATGATGTACTTTATTGACGTAGAGGACAAGGATGGCAGCTTCCTCCTGTTCGTCAGCCCCAAGTTCTCCGATCGCAACGAGGTGTATGTAAGAGTAGGCGACCTTGTGGAAGTAGTAGGCAGGAAGGGTACCAGCAACAGAAACGAGCCAGAGATCGTGCTGGATGGCGGTAGCAATTCAGAGATGGCTGTCATGCACAGGGAATGATACGTGGCCAGAATAGATAGGCGCCGCAGTATATCAAAGTGACGCCATTGGAGTGCCCATGAGCCCACGGAAGAAAAGCAAAGGGACTGTCCATCTGCTGAAAAATGTTGCGGAAAAAGCGGATGTCGACCAGCGTGAGGCACAGGCTTTGGTGCGTGCCATGGTCCGTATGCTTGAGAAGATGCCTATTGGTGACCAATTGCGCATAACAGGTCTCGGTGTCTTCACGAAGGTGAGGGTGGAAGCGCACGCCGCCAAGAACCCGATGACCGGCGAGCCCATCGAGGTTCCGGCCAAGAACAAGGTGCGGTTCAGGGTCGCGGGCCCCTTGAAGGATTGCTAGATGCCTACCGAGGCTCAGACAAAACAGCTGAGGGAGCTGCTGCAGTACACGGGAGAACGCGGCGGCCAAGCTCTGGTCATCGACATGTACCAGAGCCTCAAGTACGCCCTCGATCTCGACCAGAGCGAGGAAGAGACCCTGCTCGGCTACATGGCAAGCGGTCGCCTCGAGGCTGATGCCTTCGAAGACCTGGAGGACGCAGAGATTGAGCTGAAAGAGCTGCGAGGCAACCTGGATGAGTACGCTCGTGAGATGGAAGTGCTCAACAGGCCGACCGATTCGAAGGTCAAGGCGTGGATCGATCGCAACGAGGCCTACATAGCGAAGGCCAAGGCCGTGGCGTCGCTGAGGAAGCACCACAAGATCCTGTGGCACTTCAACAGGGCATACGAGAAGAAACTGGATGCACTGCCTAGCAGGTCAGCCAGAAGCAGAGATAAAAGTGAAGCTCCAATTCGGCGTCCAAAACCGCGCCGGCAAGAGCAAGACTAATCGGAGGATTCGATGGCGGTTCGTGGTGTTGACCTCGGGAAGACTGGCAAGAAGTACGCCGACCACCAGGCTGCGAAGGATCGTACACGGTCCTCGACCTTCAGCGTGAAGGGCGGTGCCACGGCGTACATCTACCTGTGCCCCCCACACGAGAACATGGAAGGCGTCCCCTTCGTGGAGCGTCTCTACCACCAGAGAGACATCCCCAAAGGGAAGACCGGCAACTTCTCTCTCCCGTGCATGCGCGACAGCTTCGACGAGGATCCGGCGAAGTGCCCTGGCTGCCGGAAGATGAAGGGCTTCCGCAAGAAGAAGCAGAACGATGGCGACAAGTGGGACACGCTGGCCCGCAAGCACTCGCCGCGACGCAAGCCAGTGTCCCAGGTGATCGACCTGACTTCCATCCTGGATGCGGACGGTCAGTGGCCGGAAGGCATCGCCATCAAGGACTGCTTCCTCAACCACGGTCAGGTGGATGGCTGCGACGACTGCGAGCTGGTCACTGCCTGCACCAAGGGTATCTCCCGGTGGTACATGCCGGTCAGGGCCTGGGAGCAATTCGGCGACCACTTCACCGACTTCGGCGACATCACCAACCCAGGTGAGGCGTGCCCTGTCAGGGTTAGGCGCACTGGCAGCGGTGTCAGGGACACCCGCTATGCGACCTCGGTGGTGGTCAACTCCAAGTTCGAGATGCCGGCCGACGTCGTGGACAGGCTCGATGAGGGCATTCAGGATCTGACGGCCATCGATCCCAAGCCGGAGGAGAAGGCAGACGAGCTGAACGCCCGTTTCCAGGCCTTCTTTGACCTGACCGACCTGGATGATGACGGGGATGGTGGGGGCAGCTCGGGCGGTTCTGGGGACTCTGACAAGGTCGAGCAGGACGAGCCCAAGCGGCAGCCCAAGGAGAAGCCCAAGCTGAGCCGGGAGGAGCGCATCCGCCGGTTGAAGGCCAAGAAGAAGGCCGAGAAAGAGGCCGCGCAGAAGGCAGGTCTCCGCGACAAACTGCAGTCCGAGGCCAAGGCCGGGAAGCACGACAAGGCCAAGAAGTAGATGGCCAGAGCTTCCAAGAAGAAGGGCGACGATGCCGGGGTTCTCGAGAGGCTGAAGGACATCGGATTCATATGCCTCTCGGACCCCGACTTGTCGTTCGCCGTTCGCAAGTGCCTGCCGACCGATATCGCTGCCTTCGATGTCATCTGTGCAAGGGACAGGCATGGCGTCTATGGCCTACCATTCGGGCGCCAGATAGAGATCGGTGGCAAACCAGACAGCGGCAAGACCACTTTCCTGCTGATGATAGCTGCGGCTGCGCAGCGGCAGGGATACATGGTCCTTTGGATCGAGACCGAGCACACCCTCTCAGTTGACCGCGCCAAGGCGGTCGGCGCTGACATCGACAAGTTCATGCTGGCTACGCCTGACTACCTCGAGCGAGGGTTGGCGCAGATGCGTGAGGCTGTCGTGTTGATGCCAGAGCATGACAGCCCTGACTTCGATGAGAAGCAGGGGCTCGTGGTGCTGTTCGATTCCCTGGCGGCCACTCCTACCAAGGCAGAGCTGAACGGCACTGAGGACGACAGCCACGTTGCTGAGTTCGCTCGGAAGATGGCTGCCTTCCAGCGCAGGATGCTGAAGCGCATCAGCACCAGGAACGTCCTGGTGGTCTACAGCAACCAACCCAAGGCGAAGATCGGTGTTGCATTTGGTCGTCGCTCAGACATGTACGGCGGCGTCGCCATCAAGCACCATTGCAGCCTGCGCTTCGATGTCAAGTATGTCGGTAAGATCAAGGGCGACGACAACGAGATCTCCGGCATCAGGATGAACATCGAGAACACCAAGAACAAGTGCGCTCTTCCGTTCCGCAAGGTGGAAGAGCTGCCGCTGTATTTCGACAAAGGCTTCGACTACGTGCAGGCTCTCCTGATGGCGCTTGTGTCAACCGGGGTGGCTACGAAGAAGGGGCCTTGGTACAGCATACCAATGCTGAAGGACAAGCAGCTGAGACAGACCGACGTCGTCAAGATGTTGGACAGCGAACCAGAGCTGTACGAGAAGCTGCGGGCGGCAATCAATGAGTCATGATGGCAATCCCTTTGGGCATGACAACCCGTTCTCGGACGGTGTCTGTGCTGAATATGCGAACACCATCATCACGTATTCGATCATGCTTGTTCACCGAGAGATTGAGATACGCAGCCCTTGCGTCGAGGTGGCTCGAGAGAGGTTCCAGAAGTTCGAGGAAAGGCTGTCTGCCATGGCGGCGCAGCACATTGCAGAGTTGTCCAGGCTGAGCGATACGATCGTCAATACGGCTCCTGATGGCACTGTACCGGCGAGCAACTAGGGTGTCAGATGGCGGCTCCTGTTATCACAAGTGCCGACTGGCATCTCAGCAATGACGATCCGTATGCTGAATACGATAAGGCAGGCGTCAGCAACTTCCTGAAGCTGAAGTGTCTTCTACTCAAGAAGCTGATAGCTCACATCATCGCCCTGAAGGGCTACTTAGTAGTTGCTGGCGACCTCTTGGACAGTCGCACCCCTGACAACAACACACTGTACTACTCGTCCAGGGCCGTTGCAGGGATGGCAGACATCGAGTTTGTCCTGCTGCTCGAGGGCAACCATGGGTTCGATGCAAGGAACAGCAACATCGGAGTCATCTCGCACTGGGAGCACTTTGTACCAGACAACGTGCACATCGTCACTACTCCACAGAAGATAGAGCGCAGCCCGTATGACTTCTATTGCATTCCAGCGGTTGCGGACATCACTGACTCGTTCGCAAGTATCGCCAAGGATTTCATAGGCTCCATCAAGAAGAGCAGGACGTCTGTCCTGGTGGCGCACGGTCCAATCAGCGGCGCCCTGTTCGATACCGGTACCTCATCCAATGAAGGCATCAAGATGGACGCAGTGCTGGAGGCGTCCAAGTACTTCGACCACGTCGTATTCGGTGACTTTCATAGGTATCAGACAATTGCTGACAACATCTGGTATTGCGGTTCGCCGATGCAGGTCAGTCTGAGAGACAAGGGACAGCGCAAGGGCTACCAGATCTTCGATGACACCAGCGCAGGCCACGAATTCCACGCGTTGCCAGGCCCAAGGTTCTACGATCTAGAGTGGGATCTCGACGGTAAGATGCCGTCTGTCCTGGAGCGCCCAGCTGACTACAAGAAGAAGCTGAAGAAGGCGGTCGTTATCGTGCGCCTGAAAGGCAGTGCGTCTGCACGGTCTAGCGTGGACATCGACGGCCACATCAAGTCGTTGAAGGAAAATGGTGCGATGCGTGTCGTGCCTAGATGGATAGACAAGAAGTCCAAGAGGAAGGCGTCTGGTATCAATCCTACCAGTGCCATCGAGGAAATGATCAGCAAGTATGTCGGTGCGAATCCATCTGAAGATGTTGATTCAGAGAGACTTGTGCACGCCGGCATCTCCTACACGAGGCAGTGAGAATGACCAACACGATCAAGATAGCGCCGTATTTCGTCTCCAGTGAAGAAGACTTGGAGACGGAGATAGAGTGGATCAAACGTGACGCTGTCATCAAGAACGTCGACGGCAAGTCTATCTTTGAACAGAGAGACGTTGAGTTCCCTCGGTTCTGGTCAGACACTGCTGTGTCCATCACAGCGGACAAGTACTTCAAGGGTATCGGAGGTACTGCGGAGCGCGAGCACAGCCTCAAGCAGCTTGCTGCGCGTGTGGTCAACACGATAACGGAGCACGGTCTGACGGAGGGCTACTTCGATGAGGAGTCTGCCTACTCTTTCTCTCTCGACCTGAAGTGGCTCATCTTCCACCAGTACTACTCTTTCAACTCTCCGGTCTACTTCAACGTGGGTATCGATGAGACGCCACAGGTGTCTGCTTGTTTCATCCAGAGCGTTGAAGACGATATGGATTCCATCCTGCAGCTCGCAGTCAACGAGGGTAGGATTTTCAAGAACGGTTCCGGTACTGGTACCAACTTCTCGAGGCTGCGCGGGCGTGATGAGCGCCTGTCTGGGGGCGGCCTGGCCAGCGGTCCAGTCTCGTTCATGAAGGGCCTCGACGCTTCTGCTGGTGTCATCAAGAGCGGCGGTAAGACCAGACGTGCGGCGAAGATGGTGATCCTGGACGTGTCGCACCCGGACGTGAGGTACTTCATCAGGAGCAAGCTCGTCGAAGAGGAGAAGGCCAGAGCCCTGAAGATGGCTGGCTACAGTGATTCATTCGACGACGAGAACGGTGCCTACTCTTCTGTGGCCTTTCAGAATGAGAACCATAGTGTGCGCGTCAACGCAGCTTTCATGCGGGCCGTTGAGGAAGACGGTGATTGGGACCTCTACTACTTGAAGAACGGCAGCCACAAGGAGTCCGTGAAGGCTCGAGAGATCCTGCGCGAGATGGCAGAGGCAATCCACTACTGTGGCGATCCTGGTATCCTGTACAGCGACAACATCAACAAGTACAACACCATTCCGAACTCCGGTGAGATCCGTGCTAGCAATCCATGTCTGCATGGCGACACTTTGATTCAGACGTCAAAGGGTCTGATTCCAATTCGGGATTTGGCTGATAAGGAATTTGAAATTGTCAGTTCTACTGGCGATTGTTACCAGCGCGCGAAGGGTATTTATAGTGGTAGAAAAAGTACCGTCAAGGTCACATTGTCCAATGGTCTCGAGCTTATCGTTACATCTGACCATCGTTTGGCAAGCGATGGCGATATCAGCAAAAAAGGTGTCATAGGAGAAGAATTCTGTGGTGTTTTTCATTCAGCTGCCGGCATGCAAGGCGCTACCGTTCGCCTGTCTTTGAATAATATTATTTTCACTGGAAAAGATATTGGTCTGACTGAGAATGAGGCAGTACTGCTTGGGTATGGGCTCGGTGATGGGACGCCGAATAGAAAACAGGTACTTTGGAATGGCGGTTCAACGATTCATCCAGCTAGGATTTATCTACGCACAGATGGCGATGATGATGAAGTCGGTGAGTTGTTCAAGAAAACTTTTCGAGATTGTCATGACATTATAGATGACAAACATTCTATATCGTCAAGACTGTACGGTTCTTTGTGGGATGCACATTCCATAGGTGGGAGAACATACGAGCGGTCAATTAGTCAGTGCATCTTAGAGGCTGGCTCCTATGTTGTTGCTTCTTTTTTGAGAGGATTATTCTCTGCGAATGGTTCTGTTCTAGAGAAGTACAACAAAGTGCAGCTGAAGACATCTAGTAAGCTTTTGGCACAGCAGGTTGTGCAGTGTTTGGCCATGCTTGGAATCAGGTCAAACATCGGAACCAATAGGGCCACAAGTGTTGAATTTGATAACGGCGTCTACGAATGTCGTGAGTCATACAATGTCACAGTATCTAATGCTTATCTGAAAAGGTTCGCATCGCACATTGGTTTTGTTCAGAGCAGCAAAACTGAAAAGCTGCATAACTGTGTTGATGGAGACAGCGCATCGAAGCTTTACAACAAGACGTATGTAAAGGCTGTCGAACCATACGGTGAGCACCATGTCTACGATTTCGCGGTGCTCGATGCCGACAATGGAACTGAGCATTGTGGTGGTGCTGGCGGCATTGTCGTCCACAATTGCGGCGAGTACTTGGATATCGACGATTCGGCGTGCAACCTCGGCTCTTTCAACCTCATCAGGTTCGTGAGCCATGTCAATGGCAAGTGGGTGTTCGATCACGAGACGTTCAGGAAGGCTGTGAGGATCGCGACCATCGCCCAAGAGATCCTCGTCGGCATGGCCAAGTACCCGACTGAGAAGATCGCCGCGAATGCTCTTGACCATCGTCAGCTTGGGTGTGGCTTTGCCAATCTAGGTGCTCTGTTGATGTACTGCGGCTATCCGTATGACTCTTCAGAAGGAAGAACGCTCGCCGGCTGTGTCGCTTCGATGCTCACCGGTACCGTCTACTCCACCAGTGCAGAGATCGCCAGGGTCAAGGGGCCGTTCGCAAAGTACGAAGACAACAAGCAGTCGCTGCTGTCTGTCATTGGTCTACACAAGGCTAGCGCTGAGACTCTTGGCGACAACCTGGTGCGTCACAACAAGCGCATCGAACAATTCGATCTGCTCAAGAGGGTCTGCGCGGCAGTATGGAGGAAGGCCACTATCCTCGGGAAGAAGTACGGCTACAGAAACTCCAAGGCGAGCGTGCTGGCGCCCACGGGTACCATCGGTTTCTTCATGGACTGCGACACCACAGGTGCAGAACCTGAGCTGTCTCTCATCAAGACGAAGAGCATGGTTGGCGGCGGTGCGATCACTATCGTCAACAACAGTGTGCTGAACGCACTCGAGAATCTAGGGTACAAAGATGAGGATAGGGAGGCTATTGCAGAGCACATCGACAAGTACGGAACCGTGGATGGGTGCGAGCAGTTGAACAGCAAGCACGTGTCGATCTTTGACTGTGCATTCGGCAGCGGCGGCGCCGATGCACGTACCATCGCACCCATGGGTCATGTCAAGATGCTCGAGGCCATACAGCCTCACATCTCTGGTGGGATCTCCAAGACCATCAACTTGCCAGAGAGTACGACGGCGGATGAGATCGACAGGTTGCTGATCAATGCCTGGAAGATGGGTGTCAAAGCGATGACCATCTACAGGGACAGGTCGAAGGTGTCACAGCCATTGCAGACCGTGAAGCAGCAGGTTGTGGTACCGGCCGTGGAGATAGGTAAGAAGAGGAAGTTGCCAAGCGAGAGGGATGCGAAGACGCATGGTTTCACGATCGCCGGCCACAAGTTCTTCTTGGTTACTGGTCTCTACCCTGACGGCAGCGTTGGTGAGATCTTCATCACCGCTTCCAAGTCTGGCTCTACACTGAGAGGTCTGTTCGATTGCCTGGGCATCTCTGTGTCACTCGGCTTGCAGCACGGTGTTCCTCTCACATCGTATATCGAGAAGTTCGCGCACGTCAGATTCGAGCCTTCTGGATTCACTGACAACCAGAACATCAAGCTCGTCAAGAGCATCCCCGACTACATCTTCAGGTATTTGGCCATGAGGTACGTGAAGGACTTCGATGTAGGGGAAGGCGCCGTAGGTGGGGCCTTGGTGGCAGACACCATGGAGAATGAGGAACCAGCTGATGCTATGGCATCGGATGCGCCGCCCTGTTTGCGGTGCGGCTCCATTATGGTGCGCAGTGGAACCTGTTTCAAGTGTGCTGGGTGTGGCGACACTAGCGGGTGCAGCTAGAACAAACAACAGACAAGGTAGATAGATAAGAGGTAGCGTGATGACAGATATCTATGCACAGGATTGGCGAAAGTTGCCGGTCGTTGTCTTCGATACGGAGACTACTGGTCTTCAGGCGAAGACTGAACGTATCGTCGAGATCGGTATCGTCGTGTTCATGGACGGTGAGCCCATCAAGGTGTTCAACCGTCTGGTGAATCCTCAGAAGAAGATCCCCAAGGCGGCTGAGAAGGTGCATGGCATCAGCGACGACAAGGTGTCCAACAAGAAGTTGTTCACAGAGATCGCCAAGTCGTTGCGGTCGTACTTCAACAAAAAGGGCGTCATCTGGTGTGCCTTCAACGATTCCTTCGATCGAGCGTTCCTAGCAGAGGAGTACAAGCGCTCTGGTGTCTACGTCGAGGTGAGGCCTACGATCGATCCCCTTATCTGGGCGAGGTTCATGTGGAAAGGCATGCAGAACAAGTTGGACAATGTGGCTCAGCGCCTGCGTGTAGACGTGCCCACTGAAGTGCTGGTTAAGCACAAGATGAACAACCTCCGTCACCGTGCAGTCTACGACGCCATGCTGACCGGCTACTGCCTGTACGCTATGCAGGAGAGGCTCCCGCTCACTCTGCGGCAGACCCTCTACGTGCAGGACTACCTGTACCGCCTGCAAGCACTGGAGAACCCGCGGTTCTTTTCGAGGAACCCTGAACCGACGATGCCGCCGGAACATGGCGGTGGCGGGGATGAATGAGAAAAAACCAAGGCGTAGAGGACAGTGCGACTACGCACCACGGCCATGCCCGTGGGTGTCGTGCAGACAGCACTTGTATATGGACGTGTTCAAGGTCAAAGACCGTTACGACGGTCCAGAGGAAATGCCTGCCGGTGGCAGTTGCGCGCTTGACCTAGCAGATCTTGGCGGCATGACACTTGAGGAAGTGGGTGCACATCTGAACGTCAGCAGGGAGAGAATACGCCAGATAGAAGAGAACGCGTTGAGGAAGATGAGACACAAAAAATGATGCGCTTCCGTTCCATTCAGATCCACAACTTCGTGTCACACGAGCACACGGAGATGTCGCTGGGTGAGAATGAGAGTGCTTTCATTGCTGGTGAGAACAGAGATGCTGACCTCATAGGCAGCAATGGTTCCGGTAAGTCACTTATCTATGATGCCCTGTATTGGTGCCTTTACGACAAGACCGTCAGAGGCTTTAAGAAGGATGCGGTCATAGGCGACACAGACGCCCACACTTGGGTGACTACCAAGTGGTTGGATGACGACGGGCGAGTCGTTGAGGTGACTCGATACCGTAAGCATCCAAAGATGAAGAATGGCGTCTCAGTATTCATCGACGGTGAGGATGCCAGCAAGATAACTGTTGCAGGTGTCACCGGTAACAATGTCCTCATCAAACGTCTGTTCGGTATGGATGATGTGGCGTTCCTATATTCAGTTGTCTTCTCGAAGAGCAGAGGCAGTCTGTGCGACGAGAAAGAGGCTGGACGTTGGGATCTGCTGTCCCACATCCTGGGTCTCGACAGAGTAGACGTTGCCCTGAAGGCTGCGAAGGCTCACAGAAAAGAGCTAGAGACGTTACTCCACAGGATAGATGTCAAGCTGGCTACCTTGAAAGCTTCGAGGAAGGAGACAGTCAGCAACATCAAGGAATTGAAGAGAGCTGTCCAGACTGCTGCCAAGCTAGAAAAGTCGGCGCTACAGGAAGCGAAGAAGCTAGACGAGATACGCTTGGAGGATCTGCAGGAAACGCAGGCTGATAGGGAGGTCACGCGTGGCAGGATTGAGTCGCTAGAAGCTGCAGTGGCACGCTCCGATGAGCTGTGCCGCATAGCGCAGGAGATGACTCGGGAGGCCAGGAAGCTAGATTCAGTGCGCAGTGAAGCCGAGACAACCTTCAGCGTCCACAACGCCAGGTGTACTACCCTGAAGAATGCTCTGGTAGCCGCCAAGGAACATGAGGCCACCGACTGCCCAACGTGTGGACAGTACGTCGAGCCAGCGCACGTGAGACAACGTCTGTACGTCATCAAGCAGGAGCTTGCACAGGCGAAGACACTCAGGCGTGCAGCTGCTGCCAATCTGAAGAGAAAGCGTGCCGCCCATAGCAAAGCAGTCACAGAGGCGGCGTCAGCGCAGGCGAATACTGACAACGGTGAGATTCTGGCTTCTCTGGATACCGAGAGGTCGAAGGCGTCTCTGTTGGACAAGCGCATCCAAGAGCTGCAGAAGCCGATTGAGCACCAGAAGATAGATGTCAGTGCGCAGGTAGCTAGGCTCAAGAAGCTCGGCGCCAAGAACAAAGAGCTGAAAGCCAAGATAGACGACCTCACAGCCAGACAAGAGAAGACACGTAAGACGTATGCTGCGTCTGACTACTGGGTCAAGGGATTCGGTAGGAAGGGGCTGAAGGCGTACGTCCTCAATGACGTCCTGGATGCCCTCGAGGGTAAGGCCAACGAGTACCTGGAGATTCTGTCTGGCGGTTTCATGACACTGTCATGGACTGGTGGTGACGATGACGAGCGTGTACAGGACAAGCTGTCGCTGTATGTCTCTACGGCGAACCGTGCGTCACGAGAGTACCACTACTGCTCGGAGGGTGAGAAGGCACGCGTGTGGCTGTCTATGGAGCTGGCGCTCAACGAGATAGCTAGGGGCACTGTCGACATTAGTTTGATAGACGAGTGCTTTGATGGCCTGGACAAGCAGGGCCTCATACGTGCGGTGAGGCTAGTTGGTGGCGAAGGTAAGAAGAGAAGGATCATGTGCATCTCACATCGCTCTGGTGTTGAGGAATTCTTTACGCGTAAGTTCAAGGTTGTCATGGACGGCGGCGCGTCGAGAGTGGAGTAGAAGATGGGCAATCCAACGATGGCCGACCTCTTGACTGCTTTGAATGTTTTGCAAGAGGAGTACGACAAGATACGCGCAGCATATGAGGAGGATGTGAAACAGTCGACTCTGATGGCGCGCACGCTAGTCACTATCATGAGAAGGTTTGGCGGTTCACTCGTGCTGAGGAAAGACAAGGTCAACGAGGTCGGTTCCAAGTACGTTGTGAACATCACCGAAGAAGACAACATGTTCATTTTCAAGCTCATTCCTACCGAGGAGTTCTTAACCGGACTGGCAAAGCAACAAGAAGCAGCAGAGAAGAAGAAGCAAGATGAAGAAGCAGCCAAAGCCAAAGAGGACTCCGAGACCGAACCAGCTTGAGTGCAAAGCCTGCCGGCTGCACGAGAGTAGGACCCAGGTCGTACGCTCCGATGGTCACATCGGCAGGTGCGATGTTGCGCTCATCGGTGAAGCTCCGGGCGAGCAGGAGGATGCGGAAGGCCGTGTCTTCATCGGTCGCACTGGCAAGCTGCTGCGTCGTGAGGTGGAGAAGCAGACCGGGATGATCGCCGGCACTACGTTTCCGATGCTCAATTGTGTCAGCTGTAGGCCACCCAGCAATCGCAACCCGACCAAGAAAGAGCTGGCAGCGTGCCTGCCGTGGCTGAAGCTCAATCTCTGTACCATCAAACCGCAGTTCATCTTGCTGGTTGGTACTGTTGCGGCGCAGCAGTTCCTCAAGAAGTCCTTCGTGAAAGAGCGCGGGATCATGCTCACTGTAGACAATGCGTTGCCTATCTGGCAGGAGCTGTTGCCTACTACTAGCTATTTCCACATCTATCACCCAAGTTATATAGTCAGGCAACATAGCCAGAGCGTCGACATGCTTTGGCGAGGCGATATTGCGACGTTTGGCGAGGAGGTCAACGACCATGCCAGTCTTTGACTATCGATGCACAGGATGCAAAGAGGTCTTCGAAGCGATCAACACGAGGCCTGAGGACGATGACGAGTGCCCAAAGTGTGGTGCCAAGGCCGTGAGGATTCACCATTCTACACAGCACCTGAAAAAGCCGTACTATGTGCCGCCACCCAAGGCTACACGGAAATTCGGTGACTCGAAGCGCACCCCGCACAAGCGCGATAGGTGGTAGGGATGCCAAAGAAGGTCACGAAGGTAGCCGAACAGCGTGAGCATCTGATCGAGAACATCGATTTCTTCATCGATTCAGTCAAACAGTTCTCGGATCGCAAGTACATCGTCGGCATAGACCCGTCGCTTACCAACACTGCCGTGGCCGTGACGACGCCTACCACCAAGAAGGTGCTGTTGTTCAACTCACCTGCTGCTGCGAAAGACACAAGTCTGAGCCAGACACACAGGATAGCCATCACGCGTGCCTATCTACGCAAGCTGTTCAAGAAGTTCCCAGCTCGGCTGGTGATGCTCGAGGGCTATGCCTACGCATCAGCCATGGTACGCGAGTTGATGGGCGAAGTAGGCAACTCCATCAGGCTTGGCGTGTTCTGGGACAATCCAGACTTGGTGGGGCCTGTGGTCATTGTGACGCCGCAGCAATTGAAAAAGTACATCCTTGGGAAGGGAAGGGGTACATCTAAGGGTAAAGAGAAGATCATGATGAAAGTCCTGCAAGACTTTCGTATCGAGACCGACAACAACAACGAGGCAGATGCTGCTGTCCTCGCCGTGATAGGGCGCGACCTGTACAACGTTATGATGGATCCGAAGCTGGTGGCTCCCAGGAGGGACAAGGAAGCCATGGAGTTCATCAAGAGCGGCCACAAGTCCAGGGACGTGACGCAGTTCCGTTGGGAAGTACTGTGTTCGCTACTGACCAGCAGGTGCGACGATTCGATCTTCGATTTCTTCAACCGGAGAAAGTACGAGGCTAGTAGGGACGTCAAATGAGGCGCACACCGAAACCAGCGCGCAGAGTGAAGCCGATGCGTCGTCCGAAAATGGCACGTCGTCCGAAGCCGTTGAAGCGCAAGCTGACGTACATGAGGACGGTGCAGTTCGACTTGTTGGCACAGCTTTCCGACAAGCAGAAGAACGCAGCCACTGCCTACGTGCAGCAGTACGCTGACATCAAGGCGAGGTTCATTGCAGCCGGCAGGAGCATGAACATTCCGTGTCCCAAGCTTGGTGGAAACTCGAAGGTCTCGATAGAGAAGTGCTTCTGTGCCTGTGAAGAGAACTGTGGATGTCTCGACGCTGATGTGATAAAGGCTGACGGCGAGTCATTGGCAGATTTCATGGAAGATTTCATCCGTTTCCAGCGTCTGGTGAATCTCTTGTGTGGTGTGTTGGAGGGCGACACAGAAGATGAGGCTGACGAGGGACCAAATACGCAAGCAGCTTGAAGGTGAGCTGCGCCTCTGTCAGTCGATTCTTTTGATTTCGTACAGAGATGCTGTCGATGAGTACAAAGGCGAAGGCATTCCTGGGGCGATTGCCTGGTTCGAAAGTGATGACGAATACGTGTACTCATTCGTTCACATCATCGGTTGCCTGTATGGTGTCGATAGTTGTGTCAAGCCATACCGTCAACGGTTCCTCGCTTCAGCAGAGCGTGGGGTCAAGATGTCTTTGCCACGAGTCAAACGGAGAATGAATCGTGTCTGCCAGAAAAAACAGGACGAACCTGGCGAAGACCTGCAAGAAGTTTGAAGGCGTCGGCGGGATGGGTGGTAAGAAGCTCATCATCCAGCGCGGCAACCATGATGTCGTTTTCAACCTTCCAGGCGAGAAGCTGAAAGACTGGCGTGGCGTCAAGACATCAGAGATGGCGATGGATCACGAGGGGCGACGCATCCTGAAGTGGGTGTTGACTATTGACGTGGACGCCAAAGCGAAGAAGATCATCGAAGAGCAGGTCAGTGACTCGGTGATATTGTTCTGATGACTGACACGCACCCAACCCTGATGAGCACACACGACGAGTGGGAGACACCGCAGTGGCTCTTTGACGAGCTGAATGCTGAGTTCAGGTTCAAGCTCGACCCGTGCTCCAGGGGTGGCAACAACAAGTGCGAGAATCACTTCGACGCTGCCAAGGTCGATGGCCTCGAGCAGGACTGGTGGCCGTACCGCAGCGTCTTCATGAACCCGCCGTACGGTAGAGCTATCGGGCACTGGATCGAGAAGGCCTACAAGGAGAGTCTACACGGCTGTACGGTTGTGTGTCTCATCCCGGCCAGGACGGATACCAAGTACTGGCACAAGTACTGTACGAAGGGTGAGGTTCGCTACCTTGAGGGGCGTCTCAAGTTCAGGGGCTACAGCAAGAAGCACAACGAAGTGATTGACGATGTCCCTGCGACCTTCCCGAGCGCCATCGTCATCTTCAGGGCACCACAGCGTGGTAAGCTGAAGCGTATCATCAGAATACCTAGACCAGCACACCGCTGTCCAATCTGCGGCAAGTATGCGTTCAAGCTGGTAACTGCGTGGGGCTGGCTGTGCACAAATTGCAAAGCAACGATACAGCCGGGTCACTGACCGAAGAGCGCGTGCGCTGCATCGACTGTGGGATGCGCAAAGAATGCAAGCGCGTGAGGGTCAACAAGTTCGCTCGGAAGCCCTGCGACTCCTACTATCCTGACACTGTAAAGCAGAGCAACCTGAATGCGCGCAAAGCCGATGAGTTCTGAAGAACACGGGCTCGCGTTATAGGGCGTGGCAACTCATCCGTACTTCGTTGGTGATCTTTCGGCGCGCCTTGGCCACCATCGAATAGGTCAGGCCCAGGTGCTGCGCCACGTGGCTGCTGTTCAGCCTGACGTTCTTGGGCGCTCTCTCGATGTCGCCCACCTTCTTTTTTCGTAGGCTGCTGATCCAGTCCTCCCTTGAGACTTGGCAGAGGTCGGCGGTGGGCTCGGCCAGTGCCTTGAATACCCTTCTCGCCGTCGGAGACAGCTTCTTAGCGACGATCTCCACCAGGTCCAGGTACTCTATCGTCTGAGCCGGTTGCGGGCAGGAGAACGGATTACAGGGCTCCATCTCCAAGGAGTCCCAGCTCAGCTCCATCACAGCCTTTCCGTTGCTCATCATTGGGCAACGGCTTTGCCTAAGGTTGTAGGCGGCGATGTTGTAGAGCTTGTTGCGAGCGACTGTGAGCGCCCACGTTTTGTAGCTGGATTTTTTGGCATCGAATTGGTGACGCTTTGCATAGATATGTGCAAGCGCCTCCTGCACCAGGTCATCGTCATCTATGAACGGAGGCCGGTAGATGTAGTGTGCCTCCCTCCTCACCAACGGCCTCAGCTCCCTCAGTGTTTTGTCAATATTTTTGTGTGAAAAAGGACACTTCTCCCCTTCGCTCGGCACATGCCGGGCCCCGCCCTGTCTGCTCATTTTTGATCTCCTGCGGTCTTGGAGATCATTTTCTACGCTGGTTATTCGTGCTGTTGCAAGGGAAAAATTCCTTGCCTATTCTTGCCTGTAGAATCCACTTTAACTTTGGAACAAAAGCCTAGAAGAACACGTACGGTGCGCGTTTGAGCTATCCGCTCATGTGCTCGCGCTCGTAGATCTCCATCGCGATCTTGAACAGATCGTCGGTGTCCTGGCACTCCGGGTGAGCCTTGACTGCGGCCTCGGCGCACTCAACTGCCACCTTCCTGGAGATCTTGTAGACCTTCATCAGGTTGATTAGCTCGATGATGCGCTCATCCTTGATCTCGTCGTCCTTGTCCTGGTTCGGCGCTGGCTGCTCGAATGCGTAGCCGGTCCCGACGATTCGATCCATGCGCAGCATGCCGGCGTTGTCCTTGGCGCCGGGCTTCTCAGCGTCCGGGATGGCGACCATGGCATGGTTGACGGCTGCTTCGATGCCGGTGAAGCCGCTCTCTGGTCCGTAGTCGATCCTCTGCAGCGTGCCTCTGGCTTCCCCGTCGATCTTCATGCGACCGTAGACGCGCACGCGTGTGATTGTCTCCGTGTTGTCGTCCGTGAAGAATCCACCCTGGTCGTAGGTGGTCAATGTGCTGGTGACGACAGACCATTTGTCCGGGTCGTGCATGAAACCCAGTTGCTGGATGCCATGCTCCTCGCCATACTGGCGTAGCTTCTCCTCGAGCATGGGCAGGAATTCCTGCACTATGAAGCCGTCCTGCAGCTTGCGGTGTCTCTCTCTACGTTGTGCGTCGGTGGCCATGGTTCTCCCCTTCCTTGGCGCTACGCAGTGGTGTCGGCCTTGGTCATCTCCACGACGGTGGTGTGCTTGACCGCGCCGGCCTTGGTGTTGTCGGCCTTGGCACGCTCCCAGGCGCCACGCATCTGGTCGGCGTAAGCACCCAGGGCTTGAGCGGCGTCCGGGTACTCCTCGGTCGCCTTGTTCTGCCAATAGTCGATGGCGCTCTTGGCGCTCTCTGCGATGGCCTTCCAGCTTGGGGTCGACCTACCGCCGGTCTTCTTGGAGTAGATGTTGACCACCCACTTGCCGAACGTGTGCAGGCCAGCACCCAACATCTCAGAGACCTTGGCCTCGACTGCTGGCATCCTGCTGTTGATGTCGGCCAGCTCGGTCTGCAGGCGCTCCTGCTCTTTGCGGAGGTCGAGCAGTTGCTTGACGGCGGCCTTCTTCTCATCCTTCTTGGTGCGCGCTGCCATGGTCTACTCCTGCCCCTCGTCGACGTTCTCGGGCTCGGCCTCGGTCTCCTCCGGCACGTCGTCGACCGGCTCATCCTCCGGTGGCTTGGCGACCGGCACGGCGTTGAGCCTGCTCACGGCCATCATCAGGGCAGCGGTCACGTTGGAGCGGCTGTTTGCCACAGGCAGCGTGAGGATCACGTCGTTGCCCTGCTTTGCCATGATCTGGAAGTCTTGGACCTCTGTGACGGGCTCGAACACGATCTCGGGTGTCTCCGTCTTCGCTGCCACGCGCTGTTTCAGCTCGCGTCTGCGCCGTTGGTCGTACCAGAACACCGACGTCCATGCACGTTTGGTGCCGAACTTCTTGTTGAGGCGCTTGGTGATGCGTTCCCAGTTGGGCTTGCTGTCGCCGTTCTCCCGAGCGCGCTTCTTCTCGTCCTTGATCAACGCCTTGAGGTAGCGCTTCTCCTCGGGCGACCAGCGCTGGCTGGGCGCACGCTTGACGGCGCTCTTTTTCTTCTTTGCGCCTTTTGTGCTCTTTGACGCACTGTCGGAGGCAGCGTTTGTAGCTGATCCTGCATTGCCATTCATGATAGTCCTCCCTGCAGTTTTGATACTCTTTTTTACAGTCGAGCGCGCAATCGAGAACCGTGCTCCTCTTGTCTTCGCTGCCACCGTCCGGCGTAGCTGCTACCACGAGCATGGCAATCAAGAGCGTCTGCATCGTTACCACACGTGCTTGGCGACGTAGTCTGGATCGCCGACCGTGGCCGACACAGACCAGTCCATGTTTCGACCGGTGATGTCCTGAGCACCACGTAGGTGCCCCTTCTTCATCGGCTCCCAGTCGCTATCAATGTCCGTGCAGATTTCCAAGCAGTCACCCAGGAGGCGCCACGCGCGCTTGCCCGTCTCGCCGTTCCGGGTGGTCAGGAAGGTGCCCAGGTTGCAGCTGGCCTTGACGGCAGCTTTCAGTGTGGGAAACTCCCTGACATCGCTTGGATTTTCTGTGCTCAAAAACATGTCGTCCATCTCTCTACCTTCACTATACCAACGGGCGACGCTAGGTTTACTAGCAAATTTCTAGGTAATTATGTGCACAGATTTGTTGATCTGTGCAGCAACGCTTACACAGTAAGCTTACGCTGTAAGCTGGGCCTCGATCATGCCGAATGCGCGCTGCTTCATAGTGGCACTCGAACCGAACCAGACGCTGGCCAGCCGGCCCTCGTCGCCACCTCGAGCAGTGCGGTGGTGGTCAGTGTACTCGGCCACGGCGTTGAAGGCGGCCCAGGCCGTGCCCCGGAAGGGAGCGATGCCGGCGCCGTCCTCGTACAGCTCCAGCATCTTGTCGCGGCTGTTCTTGGCCTTGGTGCTGGTCACCTCTTCACCGTCCACGATCTTGCTCGGGAACAGGCCGGCGGCCAGGGCCTCCATCTGCACTTGGGTGAAGGGTGCCTTGGCCATGCGCTCGGCGGCCTCGGCGAAGGCGTCGAAGTACTTGTGAGCGAACCCCAGGGCCTCTCTGGCCTCCTGGATCTTGGCCTTGTACCCGGAGGTGTGCCGGATGCGGAAGGCCACCTTGGCGTTCTGCAGGGCCGCCTGCAGCGTGTTGGCGCAGACCACCCTGACCGGGGTGTAGAGGAAGGCGACGGAGCCGGTGCCGTCGTGCCGGGCGTGCAGGAGCAGATACTGCTCGACCGCATCCTTGCCGGCGATGTTGAGTGTCTCATTGAGCTGGGCGAGCATCCACACCAGGCGCCCATTCTGCAGGCTGCCGGCGGTGTGGTATTTGGCTTCTTTGCTGCCAACGACGGCGTCCATGAGGGCGAACTGCTCCTCGTTCTGGATGCAGTGGTAGCGGCTGGTGGCCACGCCCAGGGGCTCGTTGGTGTCGACCCTGACGATGGCCTTGTGGCTCGGCACCTGGATGACGCTGCGGGCGTCGGTGGTGAAGAGGTCGCGCTTCTCGACCTCCCAGTTGAGGTCGGCCGCCAGCAGGGCTTCGTGGGCCGTCGCTGCCCCGAGCACCTCAGTGCCGAGGCCGTGCCAGGGTCGCTTGCCGACATACATCATGTTGTCGTTTGCCATGATCTCGTGTGCCATTTCGTCCTCCTCTTATAGATGTGAGGGTTCCAGACGGTCCCCGTTAGTCGATGACGCTGACCAGCAGGTCGGCGAAGATCCGGTCGCAGGCATCCCGGTGGTCGACGGTGCCGTCGCGGCCGTAGTAGTGGGCCAGCTCGTGCACGACGGCAATGACCACCTGGCGACGGTCGGTCAGGATCTTGCGAGCGATGCGCACCCGGGCCTCGTCGCCGGGCTCGGTCGCCTCCTGGAAAGTGGCCAGAACACCCTCGCCGTAGAAGTCGACGACGTCCAGGCTGGCCTTCTCGCCGGTCTTCTCTGCGATCTCCATGGCGAACATGAACCCCAGGGCCTCGTCTTCGTTGAGGTCGTCGAAGGAGTAGGTGGCCTTGGTGTCGGTGGCGATGCTGCTCTTGCGGCTCTCGTAGTCGCCCTTGACGCGCTCGATGGCGGTCTTGAGGTTCTCACCGACTGCCACGCCTTTCATGCCGTAGTGGGCAGCCTCGGCGCTCTGAGCAGTGTCCTTGACGGCGACTGCGTTCTCGCCGTGGGTCTCCTCGAAGTGCTCGACCAGCTTGGCGCTGACCTCGGTGGTGGTGTGGCCCATCTGCGCCACGGCCTGGCTCTCCTCGAATCCATCCTCCATCATGAGGTTGTAGGCGTCCTCGATCTTGATCAGGTCGCGCTCGACGGCCTTGTTGATCACGCGGGCGATCTCGTACTTGAGGTCCCATGGGTCGGCCAGGCGCCGGTCGCGGTCCACGCGCACGTTCCAGAGGTTGTAGCCGTAGAAGTGACGGCCGGGCAGCTTGCCGACGAAGATACCCTTGACGTAGAGCAGGCCCACGTCGTCGTCGCCGGTCAGGATCTGGTTGAGGCCGACCTCGATCGCTTCCTTCTTCTTCCGCTTGTCGGCCAGGAACAGGCACCGCTCCCGGATGCTCTCCCAGTCGTTGGCGCTCAGGCCGATGACGTCGATCTGGATCTGCTCCCTGTAGGTGACCGGGCTGCAGCTGACCATGAGCAGGTCGCTGTCGAAGGTGTCGGAGTGGTCGACCTTGGGTATCCACTGCTCCTCGCCGGAGCGGCAGCGCACGGTGTAGCCGGCCCGGCTCAGGACCAGCATGGCCAGCTTCAGGCCCTCGCCAAACTCGCCGCGCTGGTCGTCGCGCCCGGCCTTGGTGGTGGTGCCCAGCAGGAGGTGGCTGCGGTCGAGGGTGGTGCCGGTGGTGGTGACGCGCAGCATGGGCTGCTGCGTGTTCGTGACGTACTCGACCTTCATCTCGCAGCCGATGTCGTCTGCGTCCTTGGCGTTCTGGATCAGCTCGCGGATCCCCTCCCACACGCCCCAGTTGCGGACGTAGTCGGGATTGATGGTCAGCTCGATGGTGGTGCGCTTCTTCATCTGGTTCTCCCCTTGCTGTTGAGCCCTAAGAATAGCAAACCTTGTTTTATTTTGTAAATACCTTTTTTTATTCTCTAGCACTTTTCTAGCGACCACCGAAACTGTCCGTATCTTCTAGTTATTTCCAATTCGCGAATCGAGAATGAATCTGTGATCAGCCGTTTTTATTCTCAGGATCGTCTTTGTTTAGGAAGTCGAGCAGATCATCCACGTAGAATGTGATCGTCTTCCTGCGGAGGTTCGTATGGTGCCATCCCTTCTCCAGACCGAGGGCGGCCACGCCAGCAGGATGCTGCCGCAGCGCATCAGCTGCTTCAGGATGGAGGCGGCGCCGTAGACGGAACCGTCGACGATACACGCCCGACCGATGCGCTTGGTGTACAGGTTGTTCTGCGAGACGTAGCCCACGATCTCGTCAAAGCGGTTGACGAAGCAGACCAGCAGCTGGTCCTGGGGGCGGCGGTCGAGGATGGGGTTGTACACGGCGTCCTCCTAGTCCACGTACTGGTAGGCGAGCGGGCACGGTGCCGAGGTGCTGACGCTGTCCTGGGGCTCATACTCAGGTGCGTCGTGGTAGACGTTGTCGGGCTCGGGGAGGGGCTCGGCCGCACCCTGGTAGCTGTGCATGATCATCTCGTCCCACTCGGCCTCGACCTCGTCGAGCTGGTGCACCAGCGTCTTCTCGATGTCACGCCAGATCGTGGGCGCGTCGGCACCGGTCAGCACCAGTGCTCGGCAGATCGCGATCGATGCCCGGTAGGCGTCGCGCATGTCGTCGGCCACCCAGCCACCCAGGCTGATGGTGGCGACTCCCTTCTGCCCCTTCCTGCTGAAAGCTCGGACGCCGGCCACCTCGAGGTCGACCTCGGCCACGCTGCCGTGCTGCAGGCGCATGCACACGATGTCACCACGGTGCGCCTCGTTGTGCTGGGTCACCTGGATGGCGGCCCGGGTGCGCTCCCACGGTGGGATCAGGTTGCAGTTGTGCTTCTGTCCCACCACCTTGGCGCCGTCGATTGCGTAGAAGGCGCGCACCAGCGGCAGCAGGCCCAACGGGTAGGCGGTGGGGCCGGCGACGGTGCGGGCTCCGAATCGCAGGGTCACTGGCTTGCGCTGTCGGTTCTCCACCGGCAGGTCGTAGACTTCTGCGCTCACGACTCACCTCCTGGCAGACTGGTGTCGGCGTCGAACACGCTAGGCGCTCGCAGGGCGAGGAACGCCAGCTCACCGCCCAGCTTGCTGATGGCGTTGTAGTAGGCCTCGCTCAGGTGGTTGGATTCGTACTCGTGGGCAAACTCGTGCAGGAGCACGTCCAGCACCTGGTCGAGGTGCGACTGCCAGAGGTGGAACCAGGAGCGCCCCAGGGACCGCAGGTTGAGGTCGAGGCAGCCGCGGCCGTAGGCTGCAGCGAAGGCGTTGCTGGTGTCGACGATGCGCACTTGCAGGTCGTGGCGCCCCAGCAGCTCGTCACCCAGCCGCTTGGCCAGCGCCACTACCTGGTGCATCCCCGGTGACCACTCGCTCTCGGGCACCAGCTTGACCTGTGGTGCGCTTGGGTCGTCGGAGTAGGGCTTGGGGGTGGGCCGGATCTTCCCGGCCGGCACAGCGGCTTCTGTGCGCTTGATGTTCTCCCAAGCGTCACGGCTGAAGGCACCGCCGTGGATCAGGGTGTAGCCCTCTGACGCCAGCTTGTTGTTGGCCTCGGGGTCGCTCGGGTCGTAGATCGCCTTGTTCTCACCGTAGCGGGCGGTGAGGGCGTCGGAGACTGCCTGCTCGTCGACCTCCGGGTGCTCGAGGGCATCGCCCACCCACTGCTGCACTGCGTCGTCTGTGGTCAGGCGCTGGTGCATGGCGTTGAGGGTGTGGGCCCGCAGCGTGCGCAGGTAGCTTGGCGGCACGTTGTCCCGGTCCATGTTGACCGGCACTTTCTGCAGCACGTTGACGTGCCAGCGGTCGCCTGTCTCGACCACCGGGATCCCCATTTCGTAGATGGTGCCGACCTCGCCGGGCTCGGGCTCGTAGACCTCGACGTCGGTCTGGCGTGTGGTGCGCTTGAGGTTGCCCTCGTCGTCGGAGATCACTGTCTGCAGTCCCGTGCGAAACTCGCCGACGGGGCTGCGCACTGGCAGCTCTGTGTTGTTGATCGTGGTGGTGATGAGTGCCGGCGGGATCAGCAGGTGCAGCGCCTCTATGACGTCGTGCATCTCTTTGCGGGTCATGCGCACCTTGGCCCAGAACTGTGAGCCTGACTCGCGCTTGTGCCTGGTGGTGTGGCGCCGGCCGTCCTTGTGGAAGACGACGGTGCCCTTGGTGCTGCTGATCTCTGCCTCGTTGCAGAGCGCCAGCACCAGCTTCTCGCCGAGATTGAATCTCCCGCGCTTGGTGGGGTCGCCCTTCTTCACTGACTCGGCGAAGAGGGTGTAGGCGTGGCTCAGGTCGGCGAACCCGTTGGGGTCCTCGTCCTCGACCACGAGCCTGACCTGCGGCTTGTTGTCGTAGGGCTCGATCGTGACGTGCACGCTGCCGGTCTCGGTGTCCCAGGCGTTCTGGATCAGCTCGTAGAGCAGGAAGGCTTTGCCCCTGCGCTCGATCAGCTTGGCGAGTCCCTCGCGGTCGACTTCAAACCAGGACATGGCGACCTCCTATGGCTCCATCGCTGCGTCTGCTGCTTCCTTGAGGGCCTCGGTGGCCAGCTCGGTGATCTCCTTCTCGCGGCCGGGGAAGATCTCGTCGGGCACCTCGGCGTCGCGGTCGTCGTCCCAGTAGACGTTCTCGACCAGGATGTCGGTGCCAAAGATGCCGACGCTGGGATCCTCTTCCTCGACGTAGTACTCGCACTCGAGGTCGCGCTCGGTGCCGTCCTCCAGCTCGAGAGTGATCGTGATGGAGGGCGCGTAGTAGGTGTCGTTCATGTGTTCTCCCCTTTCACACCTATTATCGCATATTGTTGCCTATTGGTGCCTTTTTATTTCATAGCGATATCACCGTCTTGCAACTTTATGATGCGTTGCGTCGTTACCTATCCTTGCCTACGGGTGCGATCGTGTACCAAACGAACTGGCGGCACTCCCTGCAGTCCATGGCGTAGATCGGGCCGTCGTCGGTCTGGGCCTCGAGGATCCGCTTGCGGCCTGCCGTGTTGCACTCGGGGCACGTGCAGGACGCCTCACACAGGTTTGTCACGCGCAGACGTTCGCCGGTGATGGGGTGACGCACCCAGTCTGGCTTGCCGCTGTGGTACAGCAGTGTGCCGCGTTGTCCGAAATGATCGGACACGTTGTCCACTCTGTCGCCCAGGGTGCCAGGATGCTTGTTGACAAAGATCGTTTCGTCGTCGTTCATCTCTACCTCTACCTCCACCTCAACTCGAACGTGAGTCCGTCGTCGCTGACGCTGTAGACCATGCAGTGGTGCGGCAGGCGCCGGTAACCGTCCGGGTGTCGGTTCCAGCTGAACACACCTTCGAGCAGTGCGAGGTGCAGTTCACTGCCCTCGACGATCACCCAGTGGCAACTGTCCCAGGCGCACTTGCGGTACCCGAGACCAGCGCGCACGTCGATATCGGACTGAAAGGTCCAGCGTCGATAGGTCATGTGCCTGACCATCGGACGCCCGCTGTCGTCCTCGCCGAGGTCTTTCTCTTCATTGGTCGAGACTGTCTTGGTGCGCTCGAGTTTCACGTCGACCTCCTACCAGTGTCCGGTTTTGAGCTTGCGGTCGTGGCATGTCGGACATGCACGCATGCCAGTGTCCTTGTCACAGTCCATGACTTCGACGCAGCCTGGGCGCCACTCGTGGCAGCACCAGCAGTGCTCGAGTCCGTGGGTGCGCTGCAGCTGCATCCATGCCATGACAGCGGCCTGCTTTGGCTCGTGTGACAGCCTGTGCGTTTGATGTTCGTGGTGGTCGACGAGATATAACATGCCGTTGTTCTCATCGATGATCCAACGCGCTCCGTCCTCATGCTGTACGGTGCCCAGCTGTGTACCGAGCCTGGTTCGAGACGTGCGGCTGCAGGCAACGAAGCACTGACCAAGGGATGGCAGCGCTTCGTACCACACTGGGTAGCGTGCGTTCAGGTGTGTCTCTGGTATGGCGTCACAGGCCTTGCAGATAGTGCCGCAGTACGGTGTCAGCATTTCTTCTGGGGTCAGGACAGCACCACAGATCGGGCAGCGTTTCATTACTTCACCCTGTCCAGCTTGCCTGCAATCTCCTGCAGGCGGTCGGTATGGTAGCCGTCCATGTTGCTGTCGCACGGTGCGACGTTGCGCAGGTTCTCTGCCACCTCACGCAGAAAGTCTGCGTCGGTCGTTTCTTCTGGGTTGGCTTCGCATTCTGTCAGTACCTCGTCGTCACAGAAGAGGACACCGGGAGCGGCGACAGAGGAGAAGTACTCGGCGCCGCACTCGCAGGTGTACACGGTGACGAAGCGCTCGGTGTGCAGTGGCGTCCTGATCGCACTCTGTCCGTCGTCGAAAGTGTGACTGCCGTGCAGCAGTGACTTGTCTCTGATCTCTGGCATCACAGCCTCTCCACATTCAGCTCGTTGAACAGATAGTCAGCGCACTCGGCCCGGTCGCTGATGATCCGCAGCAGCGTCTTCTCGTCGATGCGCCCAGGTCCAAACAGGACCAGCCACGCCTGGTTGACAGAGGACCACAGACAGGTGATGGAGCCAGTGTAGCTGCCGGTGAGCTTGCGTTGTGTCCTCACCTTCATGGCATCACCTTCCCCACGGTCGCAGTCCAGCCATCGACAAAATTGCGGCGCAGGTACTTGACCCATGCCACGGCGCAGCCGTAGCTGCTGCAGTTCTTCTGGCCGTTGCGCCAGCTGACACACCACGGGCCGCCGTAGTAGTCGGGCGAGAAGACCAGCTCGGCGACACCTTGGGCGAGAAGTCTGATGTGGCTCTCCATCTGCTAGCCCTCGGTGCCGGTCGCCTGGAGGATGTCCTCGGCGTCCTGCTCGGTGGTGGTGGGCAGCAGCAGGTGCGTGTTGCCCTTGAAGGTGCAGCGGCCCTTGACCGGGACCCTGGGCAGCGCGTCGATCTTCTCGTCGACGGCGGCCAGGGCCTTGTCGAGGCCGAGATCCTCGATCAGCTGCTCGCGGGCACCGGCGGCGATCTCCTTGTCGGCGTCGCTGCCGGTCCAGTCCACCAGCACCTCGGCCGCGGCCTGCTCGATCACGGCCATGGCCTGCTCGCGGGTGCAGCCGGCGTACTTGAGGACGAGCGCCAGGAACGCCTTGGTGAGGACGTTGCTGGTCGGCTTCTTCTCGGTGTCCTCGGCCACCTTGAGCAGACCAGTGACCTGCACGGCCACGTCGACCGGGTACTCGCCCGGGGTCAGCTGCTCGCGGGCAGCCTTGACGATCTTGGTGGTGACGGCCTTGGAAACGGCGACGGTCTCTTGCGGCTTGGCGTTCATCTTGTTCTCCCCTTTGTTTCGCGTCTAACCTAACGACGCCTAGTATCGGCAATTTCTGACAAAAAGTCTACGAGATATTTTTTCTCCAAGCAATTCCACGGTCTTAGACCCTGATCGATCAGGCAGGCACTGGCAGCTGCTGGTGATCTTACAGCGCCCTGGCTGCGGTAACGCACTGCTGCTGTAACCTTTTGTGATCGTTGGCACATTCTCGTTCATTGAAGCAGATCCAAGGGTGGTCTGCAGGATACCGCGCCAGGGGCTCCAGGAGGCCGTCTGCTTGCCTATCTCTTGCCTATCCGTACCTATAGGCAGGGGGCTCGAGGTGACCAACAGAAGGGCTCCCAGGGCCTCTGGCGGGTGGTAGCTCATGCCGTCAGTTTCTCATCAAAAAGCGACATTTCTTGTCGTTTGCCGTGCAGCTCCAGCTTGCGTGATGCCGGCACATACGGCTTGTCCTCTGGTCCGATGATCGTGTGCGGCACACGCCACCGCATGACAGCGATCCATTCGTCCGGTTCTTTGCGCGACATGCGCCGTTGGTGCAGTAGGTCCTCGACCCAGGCCGGCGGTGCGGTGGTAGTCCAGATCTGGTACTGGTTGCCGCGCTTCGTCACGCGCTGTAGCTCGCGCGTTGTCTTCTCATCGAGTGGCAACTTGCCGCGTCGAATCTTGTGTCGGTAGTGTGACTCGCGGTCGAAGCGGTGACTGTACTCGGCGCGCTGGCGCACACCGCAGCGCTCCTCGTCGTCAACGTCGGGCACTGTCTGTGGCTGCAGGCGCACCTGGTAGTACTGCGGCGGGCGCTTGCGCAGCTGCGGCGAACCATTGACCGCCTTCACACGCTTGGCCCAGTCGTGCTTGTGTGCGAGGCCGTTGCGGCGAGTGACGACGGAGCGCACGTCCTCGAGCATCCTGACCAGGTAGGCGATCACGTGTGCTTCGCTGTGCATGTCGTCGGTCTGTCCGGTGACCCACTGACCGCGCAGTCTGACGGGCAGCCAGAACGATGAGACTAGGCTCCACATACCCTCTGTTGACTCGTCGACGACCACCATCAGCCTGAGTATGTCGCTCGACGTCACCAGGTAGCCGCTCGTTACGATCCTGTGTCCCTCGTCTGCAATCTTCTTTGCGATCTGTGCAATTTCCAGCCCTCTATTCGAGACCAGATCGTTGTCCCAGTTCTCCACCATGTCGATCATGGTCTGCAGCGTCTCGTCATTCACGTAGATGCCAGGACCGAGGCCGATATACATGGCCTCGAATGGCAGCTCGCTCCAGTCGTGCGTTGGCCAGTCAGTGTCGACGATAGAGCAGAAGATGTCCGAGACCACGTCGGGGTCGAATTCATAGACACGTGCCGCTGCGATCTGCGGGTAGATGCGCTGTGCGTCCTTGTGGATCGCTTCGTACTTTGAATCCTTTGACAGCGTCCTCGCCACGCCGAGGTGCATCAGGTAGGAGTCAATCGTCCACGTGTGGATCCACTCGTCGCGCGTGCAGTCAACGACTCCGTCGTCCTTCCACCTGTACTCGCGGTCCAGCATGTCCCCTCCTACGGCCAGCAGACCCACACGGGGCGGTTGGCGGGGCTGATCTTCGATCGCTCGACCTTGCGGAAGCGGCGCTCCAGCATGCGGCGCATCTCGTCGGTGGTGATATCGCACTTGCGCGGCTCGTCGGGGTAGTTGACGACGGCGAACGCCCACACGACGCCATCGACGGCAGCCCTGATCTCTGTGATCGTGCCAGTGATCGCGCGCCGGCTGGCCAGCGTGTTGAGCACGTTGCTGGCGTACACAACGTCGTATGTGCGCTTCAGTGCGTCTGCGTCGTGGCGCTCGGGATCGAAGTTGGCGCCCATCTCGTAGGCCGTGACGTGCAGGCCTTCGTCCCAGCGCAGCATGCCAGCGTGGGTCGCATGCTTGCCCGCGCCGTAGTCCAGGATCTTCTTGCGCGTGCGGCCGGGTTCCATGCGCAGCATGTCGCGCACCAGCTTGGGCACCAGCGCCTTGGCGCCGACTGCGCCGCCGCTGCGGCTGGTGGCGTTGGCGATCTCGATCTCTTTCTTGGTGAGCTTGACCATCGTTTTCCCCTTTGCTTCTGAAGACGGCTGCGGCTTGCGTTTTCTGATAATCCTTTGAGAGTCAAGGGGTGGCCCCGTTAGGAGCCACCCCTCACCCCAGCTACTGGTCGTCGAGCAGGGCCTCGAGGACCCCACGCTCCACGGTCTCGTTGCTGGCCTCGACTCCGAGCCCGTCGATCGCTGCGTCGATCACCCTGAGCTTGGCGTCGACCATGTCGGCCAGGTAGGTATCGATGCTGCGGGCCATGTCCAGGTACTCGACCGACACCGGCCGCTCCTGGCCGATGCGGTGCAGCCTGTCCTCGCTCTGGCTGTGGTCGGCCGGGCGCCAGGTGCGCTCGACGTAGACGGCGTGGCTGCAGCGCTCCTGCAGGCCGTCGATGCCGGCGCCGGCTGCGAGGATGCTGGCGACCAGGACCCTGGCCTCGCCGCTGCGCATGCTGTCCACAGCGTCCTGGCGGCTCTGTGCTGGCGTTCCACCGTCGATCCGCACCGTGGGGTACCCCGCTTCCTCGATGGCGCCCTGCAGGCCATCCAGGGCCGCCTGGTGGTGGGCCCAGACGATGCACTGCTCGCCGGTGCTCTCGAGCCAGCTGGTGACGTGCTCGACGGCCATGGCCAGCTTGGCGTGGAGGGCCAGCTGGCGCAGCCCGGTCAGGCGCGTGATGGCCTCGGCGCGCAGGTGCTTGGCCAGGACGTCGGAGCCCTTGGACTGCGCCCAGTCCTTGAAGCTGCGGGCGGCGGCGTCGTACTCGGCGCGGGCCTTGTCCTCGACGTCCAGCTCGGTGACCCAGCGGCGCTTGGCAGGCAGATCCTTGAGGACGTCGATCTTGCGGCGGCGCACCATGTAGTGGCCGATGATCTGCCGGTGCAGCTCGTCGAGGTTGCTGTTGCCGGAGAAGTCCCAGGCGTAGCGGCCACGCCCGACGTGCTTACGCTGGGGGTCGCAAAAGTCCATGGCGTAGTTCATGAACGAGGACCAGGTCTGCGGATCGACGACGTGCAGCAGGTGCCACAACTCGCGGGGCCGGTTGAGCATGGGCGTACCGGTCAGCAGCACCTTGTGCTCGATCTCGGCGCAGATGGCGGCGGCGGCCTTGCTGCGCCCGCTGCGGCTCTCTTTGATGTAGTGCGCCTCGTCGAGGATGATCGTGCGGAAGCCAGCGGTGGTGAGGGCGGCCTGGTGGCGGCGCAGCAGGTCGTAGTTGACCACCAGGAGGTCGGGCCGGCTGTCGGCGGTCATGTCAGCGACCTTGCCGTTGGGCTTGAGCTTGCGGCCGGTGACGTCGACGGGGTAGAGCTTGTTGCCCTTCACTAGCTCGACGCGGGTCTCGCCGCTCGGGTCGCACCACTCGCGGTACTTGCGGCACCAGTTCGCCTTGACGCTGGCGGGGCAGACCACGATGGCGGGGCGACGGTCGGCGCTGCGGGCGATGTAGGCCAGGGCCTGCATGGTCTTGCCCAGGCCCATGTCGTCGCCGATGATGCCGCTGCCCTGCAGCTCCAGCCAGTGCACGCCGGCCACCTGGAAGGGGTAGAGGGTGCCGCCGGGCAGCGTGATCGTCTCGTCGCTGCCGGTGGCGGTGGCCAGCTCGGCGGCCTCGGCGTCGCGCTTGGCCTTGGCCTCGATGGCGGCCTGCAGCTGCGGGTCCACCTCGACGGTCCAGGGGTGCTTGGCGGTGGTGGCAGCCTCGGCCACGGCGACGATGGCCTGCTCGACGCAGGACAGGGCGACGTGCCAGGTGGTGGTCGGCGGGTCGTAGGACCGCAGCTTGTAGTTGATCGCCTTGATCATGCCGACGAAGGTGGCACTCGGGTGCGGGCAGTTGATCGCGACCCGCTGCCCGTCGAGCTTGACGGTGGCGACGAGGCCCCGTGAGGGCTCGGGCTTGGGCTCAGGCTTGGCGGCCGGCGCCGGGTCGGGCTGCTGGGCCAGCGCCTTGATCTCGTCGGCGACGTCGACCCTGGGGTAGTAGGTGGCCATGACGTCGAGCCAGCAGCGCGCGTTGGCCGGCGTGGCAGGGGCGGACCAGAACTTGGCCTGCGGGTGCCAGCGGCGGCCGTCCGCCTCTTTGACGGCGTCGATTGCGGCCTGCTTGCGGGTGATCTTGATCTTGAGGATCCCGTCGTCCAGCTTGATGGCACCGACGCGCCTGCCCTTGGTGTCGGTGTTCGCCTCGTCGTGGCCGGGCACCTTGAGGGCGTGACCGACGAGGGCCGCGGAGTGGTAGAACCCCAGGGCGCGCAGGGCGTCGCAGGCGGCGGTGGCGCGCTCGGCCGGCAGGCCGGGGTAGGCGGTGAGGGCGCGCAGGATCTTGTTGCTGGCGATGTTCAGCCCCTGCTCGAGGCTGATGGTGAGGCCGGCGCGCTCGAGGGCGGCGGCGAAGGCGGCCGGGTCGGGGGCCACGGTGACCTCGTCGAACCGGTAGCCCTGGCTGGAGCACTCGGGCCCCATCATGCGCTCGGCGCTCTCGGTGCGGGTCAGCTCACGGCCGCAGATGCAGCACCAGCCCAGGACCCTGTCCTCGGCGGCCAGCTGCAGGTTGTCAGCGTTGGGGTTCTCGGTGGGGGTGATCTGGTCTGACATGTTCTCTCCTGATATTGCGGGCTTACGTCTATTTGACTGCCGGTTGAGAGATCTCTGCTTGAGGTCAGTATCGCACATCCAGGCCTGATGTTGTGGTAAAAAAGGTAAGTCTATGCAAATATTGGCAAAGATAGGTGAGATCTAGGCAGATCAGGTTGGTGCTGGTGTGCACAGCTGTGCACAGATAGGTGTGAGTAGGTACCAGATAGGTGCTCAGGGGCTCGAGGCTGCCTCCTGCTGGCCGCGGCGCGCTCCCTGGGCCCGGTGGGCACCAGCTGGTGGCGGTGGCGCTCACAGGGCGCTACAGGCCCCGCTTGGCCAGGTCGAGGACGCGGCGCAGTAGTGTGATGTCGATCACGGCTTTCATGGTCTCGACGTCGGCCCGGTAGAGGTCGACGCGCTCGCCGCCCACCTCTGCCACTAGCTGGCGCAGCTCTGTCAGGACTGCCAGGTTGGCGGCCTTCTCCTGTCTGCGCAGCTCGGCCGCTGCCTCCTCGCGCTTCCGCTCGGTCTTGGTCTCCGTGTCCTGCTGGCGCTTCACCCGTGCCGGGTAGTTGACTGCCTCGAGCTTGCGCATCTCGGCCTGTAGCTCGGTCACGGCCTGGCGCCACAGCTTGCCGGGCTTGCGCACAAGCACGGTCTTGGACACTTGAAAGCTGGTGCGGTCAACGCTCCACTCGATCAGCAGCAGCTCGTAACGGGTGGGGTGGTAGGCCTGGTGACCCCTGCCTGCCCAGCCAGTGCCGCCATGGTAGCGCACCAGTGCGAAGTGGTCGCTGTGGTCTACCAGCGTGGGCTGCTTGGGCCCAAAGTCACAGCCGCTCTGTGACAGCTCCAGCTTGCCGTTGCGCTCGCTCACATAGACTGGTGCGTTGATCATGGCTCAGCCCTCCCTGTCGGTGTTGCTGGTCTGAGCGCCCGGGATCAGCTCGTTGAACACCTCCAGCAGATCCTCGCTGCGCTTGGCGGCCATGCGGATCAGCCGGTACAGTTCGACGGCGTCGATCATGGCCACCTTGCAGCCGCTGCCCACGCCGTAGCTGTTGTTGCGGTCGGTGTACACGTTGGACAGGCGCTTGCCGTCGAGCCCCACCTTGTCCAGGAGGGCCCGCAGCGTGCGCAGGTCGCTGGCGTCTTCCTTCTCGCGCTTGCGCAGCTCGACCTCCCGCTGCCGGCGCTGCTCGACCTCGGCCTTGTGCTTGGCGGCGCGCTCTTTGACGCTGGCCCGGTAGCGCTCGAGGCCGGCGGTGATCTCCGGGCGCTTGCCCTGCTCGGCGATGGCCACACAGCGCTTGCAGAGGTTGTAGGTGCCCTCGTAGGCTTTGGCCGGGTAGTGGTTGGAGTCCAGCTCGATCCCGCAGGCGGTGCTGTACCAGCTGCCCTCGTGGGCCAGGTGGATCTTGGGCTGGGCGTGCTTGGCCTCGGGGTGGCGCACCAGTGCCTGCCCTGCCTTGTACTTGATCCGGTCTGGAATGCTCTGCATGTTCTCTCCCCTTCGCCCTAGCAGGGCGGGTAGCAGTCGTTGTTGCGACGCTGGCTGACGCAGCCGCCGTTACCGTTGAATGAGTACTGCTTGACCATGTCGTTCTCCCTGAGAGTCACGCTGCCGGCCCCTAGTGGCCGCAGCAGGGGTAGTCGATGCAGCCGCAGCTGCTGCCGATCCGCTGGCCGTCCACGGTGTAGATGCCGTGGCGGTCATAGTGGCTGGCCACGGCGCCCGGCGACCGGTCGCCCTGCTCGTAGGCCGTGCGACCGTCGGCGCGCTGCTGGGCCTGGCTGGTCAGCATGCTGGACACGTCGCAGTCCAGGCAGCGCACGCCCTGGCGCCGGCCCAGCCAGGTGGCTCGGGTGCCTTTGGGCAGGCTGGTGCCACAGTCCACACAGGTGCCGCGATACTTGAGCTTGATCACGCGTGCCATGTCTAGTCCTCCTGGTTGGTGGCGTCCCAGACGCCGGTGCTGGCGCAGACCTGCAGGATGGCGCGGGCCTGTCTCTCGGTCACGTAGGGCAGCTTGACCTTGAGGCCGTAGCCCACCAGGCTGCCGATCCTGGCGCCCGGGTAGTCGGCCTTGAGCGTGTCCACCACGTCATCCAGGCGGTCCCTGGCGGCGTCCTCAGCGTCCAGGCGTGCCTTGATCTTGACGTTGGTGGCGTGGGCCTCGAGGATGGCGGCCACGATGCGCTGGACGTTGAGGCCTTGCGCGCCCATCACGGCGCGGTGGTAGCGGGCCCGGTGCTTCCACGTCTTGGGGTGCACGGTAGTGCGGACACCCAGGCGCGGGCGCCCGTTGCTGTCGACCAGGTCGATCCGCACCTCGACTCCGGGGATACCGGGCTCGACCTTGGCCAGGTACTCACCGTTGTACCGCTCTTTGACGACTGCGTCGGTGTAGCCCAGGGACACCAGCTCCTCCTCGAGGAAGGCGCGCACGACTGCGCGGCGCTCCCGCTCCTGGCGGCGCTTGGTGAGGTGTCCGATCGCCACCCCCAGCTCGTGGTCGGGGTCGGTCAGGGTCTCACCGCGCGCTTCGAGGTTCTGACGCAGTGTGTCAACCCGCTTGGTGGCCTGCTCCAGGATCTCCTCGCGGGCGTAGTCCATGAGCCCCTCGACCCGGGCAGCGACGTTGACGAACTTGCTAGTGATCTTGCTCACAGTGTCCTCCTGAGGGTCGCAGGTGCGCCCCGTTAGTCGGTCAGTCCCAGGGCCTCGCGGGCGGTGTCGGGGTCGGTGCTGGCGCCGCAGGCTTCGAGGACCACCAGCGGGGCCAGCTCGGCGGCCAGGGCGGACGCGGCCAGGAAAGCGGCCCGGCAGGGCTCGCCGTCCAGGGCCGGGTCCAGGTTCAGGGCCAGGGCGGCGTCGAGCAGCTGCGTCAGGGCCTGCTGGGCGGCCTGGGTGCGCGCCTGGCGGTCCTGCTCGGCCTCGAGAGTGGCCTGGGCAGTCCCCTCCTCGGCCCCGGCCTCTGCCATGGCCTCGCGCAGCCACGTGGGCTCACCAGCGGCCACGCGGTCGACAGCGCGCTGCTGGAACGGCAGCAGGGCCTCAGCGGCCAGGATCCGGTCAGCGGCCATGACGCACTGCGACACAGCGCCGTCGCCGGAGGTAGTGATCTCGGCCTGCCCGGTGCCCTTGTCCCGGAGGGTGCACACGGCGGCCCGCACGCTGCCGTCCGGGCAGCGGTGCATGGGGACCAGCTCCAGTTCAAAGCGGTCGGCGATGCGGGCGTAGTGGGCCGCTGCGGCCTGGCAGGCCTCGGTCAGGGTAGCGTAGCCTGAGACGTGCACGTCGGGCCCATAGCGCAGGAGCCACCGGCCGGAAGGCGCGAGGCTGGCCATGTAGGTGACCATGCCGTCGATCAGGGCGGACCAGCTACCAGGGCGGCGAGCGGTCCAGACGTTGCCAGCGATAGTGCGGTGCGTCATAGTCAGTCCTCCCTAGAACCAGCCCCGGCGCAGGATTCGCTCCTGCACGGTGCTGTAGGTTGCGCGCACGGTGCGCGTAGTCTGGTGCGGCTGTGAGGGTCGCGCACTGGGCAGTCGGTGGTAGGTCACCTGGTAGACACCCCGGCCGAACAGCGGCCCATCAAGGTGCTTGATCGTGGCGACCAGGTCGCCGCTGCAGGTGGCCCGCCAGGTCCCCAGGTCGACCTGGTGGAAGTGGATCCGGGGCTCGGCTGCGGGCTGGCCCAGTTGCTGGTGTGTGATCTCGTTCACGGTCTGGCCCTCCTGAGGGTCAAGGTGTCGGCCCATCGATCGGGCAGTCACAGCGGCCACCTGGCCTGCACCAGGGTCTGCCGGGGTCACCGGCCGTGCTACGGTCCTGAGAGACAGCCTGGCCAGGCTGTGCGCACCGGTGCGGGCCTGCAGACCCCCATCGGGCTCGGTGTCCGCTGAGGTGCCACCAGCCGCGCCCCGTCGGGCCCGCCCAGCGTCCTCCTGCACCATGGCCGCTGTGATCGTCCGATCCATCCTAGTTGCTCTCCTGCGCTGCGCGGCGATCCTGGCGGCGCCTCGCCTTGCGGCTGGCCGTCTTGGCCTCGAGACGCGTACACCAGCGGGCGCTGCTGCTGCTCTTGCCGTGTCCGGCCTCTGTCTTGGTCTTCTGGTTGGCCATGTCGTCCTCCTGAGGGTCACGCCCCCGGCCCATTGTCACTGCCCGATCAGGCGCTCCGGCTCCCAGCTGGGCTGGCCGATCCCGCTCGAGACCCACGCCTCGACGCGTGCCACGTCGCCGGCCTGATCGGCGATGACGTCCACGCCCCAGTCACCACGCCGACGCCAGCCCCAGACGCATCCGCGCTGGTCGACGCCAACCTGGCCCAGGCGCTGCCCACCGAACCAGTCGGGAGCGGTGCGCACGTCCAGGGACCACACCACGACACCGTCGGCCTGGGCCTCGACGTGGGCGCAGGCTTGCCCGTCGGTCAGGGGCCGGGGCAGCGTCTGACGGGGCTGCCGGTGGTCCTGCGGGCTGTAGCGGCGTGCGGTGTTCACAGTGTCCTCCGGGCAGCCTTCCGGCGGTCGCGGCGAGTCTTCAGCTCACCGGCCACGGTCAGCAGCTGATCGTTGTAGAGCCCGAGCTTAGGGCAGCGGTGGCCCACCCGGCGCATGGCCTCCTGGTTGCGCACCACCTCTGTCAGGTCCTGACGGACGTGCACCAGGACGGCGTGGGGCATGCTGCGGACGGTGTCTGCGGTGATCATGTCTAGTCCCTCCCCACCAGAGTGTCCACCTTGTGGATGATACCGCGGTGCACGTCCAGCCCCTCAGTGTTGACCCGGCACAGCTCGCGGCCGATCGTGTCCTCGCGGCCCTGGTACTGCTGTGCCTGGTTCAAGCACTTCTCAGCGGCGTTGAACGACGCGGCCCGGATCGCGCGGGCCTCCTGGACGGTGACGGTCAGGGTGACGGTCTCGGTCTTCATGTTTCCCTCCGCGTGATGTCTGTGAGGACGATACCAGTATCGCCGATCTGACAGACAAATTGGCGTTAATGTGCACAGGAAAACATAACTAGGCGAAATTCGTCACCATTTTTTCACCGATTAGGCAAGGATCGGCAGGTGATCATTTGACCCTACAAATATCGTCATTTTCCCTAAGTAACTGAGTTATATAGCATTTCTCAGAAAGTGATCTCAGTAGCCTATCATTATCCTTCAAAGGCCTATAACTATCACTCGAGAGCCATGTATTCATTCAGCTTTTTCGATGTCCCTACTGCTACATAGTAGCAGTGCGCGGGACACCTCGCCTACTCATGCATAAATATGCATATCTAGGCACCCACCAGATCAGGCCCCCTCGCGCCCCCGGTAGCTCTCTCCGCGCCGTCGTCATCTACCCCCACCCCCTACAGTACTAGATAGAGAGCGGGCCTTATACAGTCCCCTGTGAGCCCACCCCAGAACCGGCGGATCCGCGCAGCGGTGGGGCCGGTGCCCCCGCTGGGTCAGGTGGGTAGGCCGGGCCAGGGCTCCAGGTGATGGTTGGCAAGGTTGGCCAGCTGGGCGGGCAGCAGTAGGCGGTAGTAGGTGGGGCTGGCCGGGCCACGGGCAAGGTGGGCCACTGTGACAAGTGTCACTAGCTGGGCAGGGTGGGCTCCTGCAGGTGCCACCGTCTCACGAGACCGTCCTGATCGGCGCAATGCGTCACGTTTTCTGGCCGGTATTTTGCATAAGTGCACCTATTCGTGCACATTGGTGAAGTTTGGCATACGAACTGCATAGAATTGCACATTATGTGACGTTTGGCACATATAGGTGTGGCAAGATCCGCACATGGGCCTGACGCGTCCTGTGTGCCCGTCTGCTGCTGGACAGCCCTCCGGGGCCCTCCAGGTCGACAGGGCCGGCGATCGTCGATACGCGATGAGATGGGGCTATGACTCGCCACACGTATATGGCCAGGTGCCAATATCGTGCCAATTATGCAAAAATAGGTGTGACTATGTGACAATTGGCTTTTTGCCAGCCTGTCACGCTTTGCCATTCTGTCTGTGCGGGTGGTCACAAAAGAAAACCCCGGGCCGTGGGCGCCCGGGGCCTGAGGGTCGAGGGGGTGGCCCTTAGCTGGCCTGCTTGGTCTGCAGCTGGTGGATCGCGTCCCTGACGGTGGCAAGGGCGGCCCGATCCAGCTCGGCCTGCTCGAGGGACCGCACCGCGGCCCGCAGGTACCCGAGCGCGCGGGTGCGGCTGTCCTCCTGCTGGGCCTGCCCGACCAGGGCCCACCCGCGCGCCTGTCGGCGCTGCAGGTTGGCGGACAGGTCGCGCTCCTGCTCCTCGAGGGCGCCCCGGCCGGTGGTGGCCAGGGTCGCCGCGGCGTTGCCCGCGTCCCGCAGGCGGGGGTAGCCGTCGCCCACCCACTGCACCCCCTGCCGCAGCATCCAGCCCCCCATGGTGGTGCGCTGGGCGTGGTAGCTGGTGCCGTCGATCACGGTGCTCCAGCGGCTGCGGCCGGTGTGGCGGTCGGTGCTGTGGGTCCAAGTGTAGCCGGCGATTTTGCGTGTGGTGGTCATGTGTCTATCCTCCTGTTTTTCTTATCGTTTTGACGATTCTGGGTCGGCCCCATAAGTGATGGCTGTCTCGGGGTATGTGGCGCCGTCCATGCGGGCGTAGCTGTCGCTCAGGGCCAGCATGTGATCGATCTGGTGCGTCACGTCGGACAGGGCCAGACCGGCGGCGATCTTCGCAAGCTGGTGCAGCAGATC